>ERZ773131.170-NODE-170-length-57862-cov-20.017057_pt1 | contig 57862 bp, 47 predicted proteins | sample MGYA00511082_ERZ773131 | MGnify/ENA primary metagenome ERZ773131 (study PRJEB29015, sample SAMEA2737813) | human gut metagenome | biome: human gut; feature: human-associated habitat; material: faeces | place: China | collected 2012 ... | reverse complement strand
AGGAGTTTTGTTTTGTGTGGGATAGGCAAAAAATAGACCAAAGGAGGCAGTTATATGAGTAAAAAAATGTGCAAGAGGATATTTTCAGTAATTTTATCATTAGGTCTTGTTATGGTTCAATCCATGAATGTTAATGCAGCAGGTAATGAAATTGGTAAATATTCAGTATTCGTTTAGTGGCAGATATGCGGTGCGGACAGGCATCTATTTGGGATTTTAAAAAATAGCAAAAATCTCTGGACACTGCAACAAACAGGAGCCTCGCAGGAACACTGCTGTAAAATCCGCTTAGTATGAGCGTATTTTGCAGCAAGTGCTCCTGCGAGGCTTTGTCATTTAATCCAATAAACTTAAAACGCTTTATTTCTTCTTCCACGCAAGAAGCCTCTCAATATGCAGCGGTTTCCCCTGAACAGCCTGCACCTTCAATCTGTTTTCCTCACTGAAACCAACCAGAATATCATGATTAGCCTCAGCCAGATAATCGATGATACCATCGATATCAGACTTCGTGTTCTTCGGACAATGAATATACAGATGCTTATTTGCGGAAATATGCAGTGTATATGAGATGCTGAAATGATACCACAGAATCTTGTGCAGGGTAGAGTATTTGTAAATCCATAAAATCTCTTTGATAGGCACGATGGCATTGCCATAAGGCGAGGTCATGATAAAATAGTGCTCTGTGATAAACATGTCCTCGGTGGCAAGCTGTGGCAGTGTCGCAAGCTCCTCCTCAGCCTCGGCAAGCAGCTTGTGCGGATTGCCAAATACAACAAGATTCTGACATGCCGGTGCCAAAACAGGAAACCTGATGCATAGGATGTAGAATATCAGGCTGATAACAGCATAGATGAGAGTGCCAAAATAAAAAACAAACATAAAAATAGTAGTTTTCAAATGGTACTCAGGCTCATTAAGATAGTAGCCTGTTATGGTATCGGAGAGTCCCTTGGAATCCCAACTCAGATCCTTAGACAGTTTATTTACAAACTGTGTGTAGGTGCCCTTTCCCTTTACGATTTTACCGACCACCGTGAGTTTGTCGATAGAGGGCAGACCCTCCTCACAGGTGGATGGTGCAAGCAGTACAATAGAGCAGTGCTTATCACGCATGCAGTAGTAGTAATAGCCCTTGATATCGTTGCCGTCCTTCATGGTGTAGCCGGTAAAGTAAAGCTTTTTAAGGGTGGTTTTTACATATCTGTCCGAATCCTTGTATGCAGCTTCAAAGCTGACAGAATCGTCAATGTGTATGGGCGATAAAATATCTCCGAGTGAAAATGCAAACCATAGCACGGTAAGCAGAATGATGTATACAATCGGAGAGAAAAGACGCCTTTTGTAAAATGCTTTGATGTTTTTTGTTATGTAGTGTTCGTAATTATCAATCATATGCTTAGTATAATGGTTTTTGTGCCTTATATCAACCTTGATTTTGAGACATTTAATTGTTATTATATAGTTACGGTAAATAGAAACACGAAATGAGGTAATTATGGAAGCATACACGAGTTTTGCCCGGGTGTATGACATGTTCATGGACAATGTGCCATATGAGAAGTGGGGCAGATATATTGTCGAAAAACTGCGTGCAAATGGCATAGACAGTGGATATGTCGTGGACTTAGGCTGTGGTACGGGAAAGCTTACCACGCTTCTTGCAGATGCAGGCTATGATATGATAGGCATTGACAATTCTTTTGACATGCTTGATATGGCGCTTGAGAGAGAGGATGACAGAATCCTTTACCTGATGCAGGATATGAGAGAGTTTGAACCGGGAGAAAAGGTGAGTGCCGTCGTAAGCGCATGTGACAGCATCAATTATATTCTTGAGCCTGAGGATCTGCAGGCAGTTTTTTTCTGCGTGAGCGAATGTCTTAAAGCGGGTGGCATTTTTATATTTGATATCAATACTCCATACAAATATGAGGTGCTCATGGCTGATAATACCATAGCTGAAAACCGTGATGAGGGCAGCTTTATATGGGACAATTATTATGATGCCGATGAGAAAATAAACGAGTATGACCTGACACTTTTTATAAAGGAGCAGTCAGAGGATGAGGATGACATCTACAAGAAGTTTGAGGAAACTCATTTCCAGAGATGCTATGAGATTTCAGAGCTTAAGGAGCTTCTTGAGCAGTCGGGACTTGTGTTTGATGCGGTGTATGATGCGTACACAGACGATCGGGTGAAGTGTGACAGTGAGAAGGTCACTGTAATTGCACATAAAGGATAGAATTAGATAATGAGAGGTAAATTATGTCAGATTATATAGTAAGAGCAACAGCGGCGGATGCCAATATCAGAGCATTTGCTGTAACATCAAGGGAGATGGTGGAGACCGCCAGAGAGGATCACATGACAACACCTGTCATGACGGCGGCACTTGGCAGACTTCTTTCTGCGGGAGCCATGATGGGAGCTATGATGAAGGGCGATAAGGATATCATAACTCTTCAGATACAGTGCAGCGGACCTGCAAAGGGGCTTACAGTCACAGCAGATTCGCACGGCAATGTAAAGGGCTTTGCCATGAATCCACAGGTTGAGCTGCCACTCAATGCAGCAGGCAAGCTCGATGTGGGAGGAGCGCTTGATCTTGGTATACTCACAGTCATAAAGGATATGGGCTTAAAGGAGCCGTATTCAGGTCAGTGTGAGCTTAAAACAGGTGAGATAGCTGAGGATCTGACCTATTATTTTGCCACATCTGAGCAGATTCCGTCGGCGGTTGGTCTTGGCGTGCTTGTGGATAAGGACCAGAGCGTAAAGCAGGCCGGTGGATTTATCATCCAGCTTATGCCGTTTACACCGGATGAGGTTGTGGACAGGCTTGAAAAGAAAATCACAGAGATTGATTCGGTGACACAGATGCTTGACAGGGGGCTGACTCCGGAGCAGATACTTGAGGAAATTTTAGGAGATTTCGGGCTTGAAATCACAGATACGACAGAGACACGCTTCCACTGTGACTGTTCAAAGGAGCGTGTGAGCAGAGCACTTTCCACATTAAATAAAAAGGATCTTGATTCCATTATCGCAGATGGTGAGAGCATTGAGGTAAAGTGCCAGTTCTGTAATAAGGCATATGAGTTTACGGTGGATGAGTTGAAGGAGATGCGCTAATTGAAGGACGGATATATAAAGGTCGCTGCAGCGACACCAAAGGTAAAGGTAGCTGATACTGTATACAACGGACAGCTTATTAAAGCTCTTATGAAGGAGTGCACTGATAATGGGGCAAAGGTGGTTGTTTTCCCAGAGCTTTGCATTACCGGATACACCTGTCAGGATCTTTTCTGGCAGGATAAGCTCATTGCTGCAGCAGAGGATGAGCTTATAGGGATAGCAGATTACAGCAGGAGCCTTGACGGCATATTTTTCATAGGGCTTCCATATGAGATAAACGGCATGCTCTATAATATGGCGGCAGTTGTATCGCGCGGAGAAGTACTTGCTATGGTGCCAAAGACATTTCTGCCAAATTATAATGAGTTTTATGAGGCAAGGCATTTTGCTTCGGGAGAAAACCTTAGCACATATGTCACACTGAAAAATGGACAGCAGGTGTCTGTAGATACTGATTTTATTTTTAGCTGCGAGCAGCTGCCAAAACTTAAGATAGCGGTGGAGCTTTGTGAGGATCTTTGGACTCCGAACCCGCCGAGCATCAGACACGCGATGTCGGGTGCTACTGTGATTGTCAATCTGTCTGCATCAGATGAGGTGACAGGCAAGGCAATATACAGGAGAGAGCTTGTGAGCGGACAGTCTGCCAGATTAATCTGTGGATATATTTATGCATCAGCCGGAGACGGTGAGTCCACACAGGATGTTGTCTATTCAGGACACAATCTCATCTGTGAAAACGGAAATGTGCTTGCCGAGTCAAAGCGCTTTACAAATGAGACCATATACAGCGAGTTTGATGTAGAAAGAATAGAGACTGAGAGGCGCAGGATGACAACATTTGTTGTCGAGGATGATCACAGATGGGCTGAGTTTGATCTTGAGGTAAAGGATACCACTCTTAGCCGCTATGTAAACCCGGCTCCGTTTGTTCCTGCAGATAAGACAGACAGGGACAGACGCTGTGATGAGATTCTTATGATTCAGGCTATGGGGCTTAAAAAGAGATTAGAGCATACCAACTGCAAGACAGCAGTTATCGGTATTTCAGGAGGACTCGACTCCACACTGGCACTGCTTGTCACGGTAAGAGCATTTGACCTTTTGGGAAAGGATCACAAGGATATAGCGGCAGTTACCATGCCGGGCTTTGGAACAACAGACCGCACATATGATAATGCGGTAAATCTCATTAAATGCCTTGGGGCTACATTTATCGAGGTGGATATAAAGGATGCCGTAAATATACATTTCAGGGATATCGGACAGGATCCGTCTGTGCATGATGTTACCTATGAGAATGGACAGGCGCGCGAGCGCACACAGATACTTATGGATATCGCAAACAAGGAAAACGGAATGGTCATAGGTACAGGAGATTTGTCGGAGCTGGCACTCGGCTGGGCCACCTACAACGGAGACCATATGTCCATGTATGCCGTAAATGCATCCGTTCCAAAGACTCTGGTGCGTCATCTGGTAAAATACTATGCAGATACCTGTGGCAGCGATTTGCTGGAAAGTACACTTCTTGATGTGCTTGATACACCGGTTTCTCCTGAGCTTTTACCACCTGAAAACGGTAAGATTTCACAGAAGACAGAGGATCTTGTGGGACCTTATGAGCTGCATGACTTCTTCCTTTACAATATGCTGCGCTGCGGCTATGCTCCTGCCAAGGTTTACCGCCTTGCAAGGATAGCATTTGAAGGAAAATATGATGATGATTTTATTCTTAAGTGGCTTAAGAACTTCTATCGCAGATTTTTTGCACAGCAGTTCAAGCGCTCATGTCTGCCGGATGGACCAAAGGTAGGAACAGTGGCGGTCTCACCGAGAGGAGACCTAAGGATGCCTTCTGATGCGTGCGGACGTATCTGGATGGATGAGGTTGACAAGCTGGGATAGTAAGAGGAGAACAATGGGAAAGACACATAAGAAAACTCATAGAAGGCAGGGAAGCATAAAACATGCAAGGCGTCGCAACAGGCGCATGAAGATAGGCGCAATAGTCCTTTGCGCAGCGATAATCATAACAACATTTCTGGCGTGCGGCATGCAGCTTTTGGTTCCTGTAGCTGATGCTGTGGTAAGCGCTGATAATAAGACGCAATCGGGGAATGTTGATGTGCAGAAGAATAATAATTCACTTACCGCATCTAAAATGGATTCAGAAAAAAATCAAAACAGCTCAGAGGCTGATGTAAACGCTGCGGAGCAAAGCAGCGAGCCTGACAAGGAAACCAAGCTTGATGAGATACTTCACAGTGCAAAGTATCCGGGGCAGCTAAAGGAGCTTGCAAAGAAAAATGATGAGGCAATTGACTTCATATATGAGTATCCTAAGGAGCATTCGAAAGAGCATGATATTGATCTGACTGCAGAGGCCTCGCAGGATACAGTACCTCTTTTGCAGCAGTGGGATAAGAGATGGGGCTATGAAAAGTACAGTGGCAATTATTTTGCGGCGAGTGGCTGCGGTCCGACTGCACTTTCGATGGTTGTATTATATCTGACACATGATGCACAGGCATCCCCTCTTGCGGTGGCAGAGTATGCAAAGGAGGCCGGCTACAGTGTGGATGGCTCCGGAAGTGCATGGGATCTTATGAGCAAGGGCTGCAGGCACTACGGGGTAAATGCAAAGACTATAAAGGTGGATGAGGATACATTTAAAGAAAGGCTTGATGAGGGCAATCTGATAGTCGTAAATGTCGGTCCGGGAGATTTCACAGAAAAGGGACATTTTATGGTAATCACAGGCTATGATGATGAGGGCTTTACCATAAATGATCCAAACAGTATCATAAAGAGCAATACCCACTGGCAGTTTGAGAGGCTGCATTCGCAGATCAGAGCCGCCTGGAGGATGTTTGTATAGATAAAATAAAACCTGCTGTGTCATGCATGATGGACACAGCAGGTTTTTAGTTACATTCAGGAATAATTAATTAGTGTAGTGTACTAAATTTATACAGACTAATAACAAACAGTAAAGTATGGTATGCAGATTATAGCAATTGAATACCATGCTCCTCACATGCCTTAATTGTCTCCTCAGGCCACAGTGAGCTCTGTACCTCACCGATATGAGCCTTTCTGAGGAAGAACATACAGATTCGTGACTGTCCGATTCCGCCTCCGATAGTGTACGGAAGCTCCTTGTTGAGGATAGCCTTCTGAAATGGAAGCTTGGCACGCTCAGGACATCCGGCCTTGTCAAGCTGTTCCTTTAGGGCTTTTTCATCTACACGGATACCCATTGATGAAAGCTCAAGTGCGATATCAAGAACAGGATAGTATACGATGATATCAGCGTTTAAAGCCCAGTCGTCATAGTCAGGGGCACGTCCGTCGTGAGGCTCTCCGTTTGCAAGCTTGTCACCAATCTGCATTACACAGATTGCACCCTTTGCCTTTGCAAAATAATACTCGCGCTCCTTTGGAGTATTGTCCGGGAACATTTCCTCAAGCTCTGATGTGGTAATAAAGGTGATATCCTTTGGCAGAATCAAATCTATGTAGTCGTACTGTATAGCCATGTACTGCTCGGTCTTGCGCAGGCATTTGTATACTGTCTTTACTGTTTCCTTAAGGAAGTCTAAGTTTCTGTCCTCCTTGCGGATGATCTTTTCCCAGTCCCACTGGTCAACAAATATAGAGTGGATATTGTCAGTCTCCTCATCACGTCTTATGGCATTCATATCTGTGTAGATGCCCTCGCCGAGAGAAAAGCCGTATTTCTTTAATGCATATCTCTTCCACTTGGCAAGAGAGTGAACGACCTCAGCCTCCTTGTCACCCTGCTCAAGGATGCCGAAGGTAACAGGTCTTTCATATCCGTTTAAGTTATCGTTTAAGCCTGTTGTAGGATCAACGAAAAGCGGTGCTGAAACACGTGTCAGGGAAAGACGCTGTGCGAGCATGCCCTGGAAGAAATCCTTAACAGTCTTGATGGCAAGCTGTGTATCGTGAAGATTCAGTGCCGAAGAATAGTTCTTTGGTATTGTTAATTTGCTCATTTTCGATTAAACCTCGTTGTATTATTAATTTTTAAATAAAATTCCTTTAACCTGATTATTATATCACAATTTTTCTAGAAAGATAGTCCATAATATGATAAAATTAGATAGTTTAAAGAGAAACAATATCGTTTTACCTTATTTTTACGTGTTTAAGGTGTTAATGAAAGGTAGTAGATTTATATGAGAAAAAGAGATATGACCTTTGCTTCGGCGGTGCTTGAGGCAATAGATGCGCTTTTAGCTCTTGCGTATATAGGCTTACAGATTTATTATGGAGTGTGCTATCACATACAGGTATTTAAGTTTGTGGCCAATATACTTGTGCTTTTGCTTGTATACATTGCAATCACATGGCTGCAGCATTATCCGGAAAAGCTAAACCACATAGCAGCGGAGCTGTGTGTGGGCAATATCAGAAAGTATTCACTCAGGCTTTTGACGTTTGTAAAGCTTGTTTTTACTGCGGGGCTTTTGGTGCCATGCGTGTGTGATGCGTTTGGAATAGCAATCCGCGATGTATACAGCCTCATTATGATAGGGATCATCATTGTGGTGACGGCATATTATGAGTACAGGATATTTCAGGAAATAAAGTCATTGCGGAAATAATATAGGAGAAATAAAATGCAGCTTAGTATAGAAGAAGTTAAAAAGCTGGATAGTAACAGCTATCAGATAATAGATATAAGAAGTGAGGAAGAGGTGGCGCACGGTGCCATAAAGGGAGCACTCAATATTCAGGCAGAGGAAATAGAGTCAGATGAGAGGGTGCCGCATGATAAGAAGCTTGTCATAGTCTGCAGCCGTGGTAAGACGAGCGTGGATGTGGCAGAGTATCTCACAGAAAAAGGCTTTGATGCGGCAAGCTTAAAGGGAGGCTATATAAGCTGGCTGCTTGATGCCATGAAAGAGGATGAGGTGGCAGAGCGCGATATAAAGGCAGATGTGGAGCAAAGCATCAGAAAGAAATTTAAGAAATCCATCTGGCGCAAGTTTACAAAGGCGATAAATACCTATGAGCTTGTAAAGCCGGGGGATAAGATTGCAGTGTGTATCTCAGGCGGCAAGGATTCCATGCTTATGGCAAAGCTGTTTCAGGAGCTTAAGCATCACAACAAGTTTGATTTTGAGGTGAAGTTTCTCGTCATGGATCCGGGCTACAATGAGGCAAACAGACATGTCATAGAGGAAAATTGCAGAAACCTCGGCATCCCTGCCACTATTTTTGAGTCAGATATATTTGATGCTGTATATGATATCGAAAAATCGCCATGCTATTTATGTGCGAGGATGAGAAGAGGGCATCTGTATGCATTTGCAAAGGAGCTGGGCTGCAACAAAATTGCGCTCGGACATCACTATGATGATGTTATCGAGACAATACTGATGGGCATGCTCTACGGTGCACAGGTACAGACCATGATGCCTAAGCTTCACAGCACAAACTTTGAGGGCATGGAGCTTATCAGACCGCTTTACTTAGTCAGAGAGGACGATATCAAGGCATGGCGTGATTACAACGGTCTGCATTTCATACAGTGTGCCTGCAAGTTTACAGATACCTGTACCACCTGCAATAATGAGGAAAACCGCTCGAAGCGTGTTGAGATAAAGCAGCTCATCGCTAATCTTAAAAAGGTGAATCCTTTTGTCGAGGCAAATATATTTAAGAGCGTGGAGAATGTAAATCTGGCTACGGTTGTAGCATATAAAAAGGATGGCATAAAGCACAGCTTCCTAGATCACTATGATGAATAAGACAGATATATTTCAGGAGGGCATTGTATGGCAGATATCATGGATTATATTGATTGGCGTGGAGACATAGGCTTTGAAGAGGTGCATGTAAATGAGGTGGACGGACTGATTTTTTCACAGCTTATTTATGTGCAGATGAAGCCATATATGCCGGATGCAAAGAAGTCATACCTTACGATAAAACAGCTTTCAAGCCTTTACTGCGCGGACCACAGTGATGACGAGATTGAGCAGATGCCGAACCTTTTCCGCCACTCCGCGAGGCTGCTTCAAAAGCTGGCGCACTCAAGGCGCTATGCTGACTGCATTTTGAGATATTATATATACGATATAAGTGAAAAAGAGGAGTCACAGTTTTCTGCGGTTACGATAGAACTGCCTGACGGCACATATTTCATTTCCTACAGTGGTACGGACCACTCGGTGGTCGGCTGGAAGGAAAACTTTAATCTAAGCTATCTCGATGAGACACCGGGACAGAACAAGGCAAAAAAATATTTAAAGCAGGTTGCGGCATATATATGTGATGCCGGTAAAGTTTTAGAGGAAGAAAATATCAACAATAAAAGCATCAATGCAAGAAAGTTGTGGATAGGCGGGCACTCAAAGGGTGGAAATCTGGCGGTGTTTGCGGCCATGCATGTGGATAAAGAGGTGCAGGATGTCATTATAAGGGTGTTTAATTTTGACGGGCCGGGCTTCAATCACAAGATGATATATACGACAGGCTACAAAAGAATTTTTGACAGAATAGAGACATTTCTGCCGCAGTCATCCATTGTTGGCTTATTGCTTGAGCATGTTGACGATTATGAGGTGGTAAGAAGCACTAATTCAGGGCCGCTGCAGCATGATGCTTTTTCATGGGAGATAATGGGCGGACGTATTATAAAGGCGGATGGGCTTGACAAAAACAGTGTGCGCCTTGACAAGACACTCAGAAACTGGATAGGCAGTATGGATGAGGCGCAGCGAAAGCAGTTTGTAAATGTGCTTTTTTCAATAGCATCGGACTCCAATTTTGAGAACCTTGACCAGATGTCATTTAAGCAGCTTATTGAGATGATAAAGGCTGCCGATGAGCTGTCCAAGGATGACTGGAGCTTGCTTAAGAATACAGTAAGACTCCTGATTTCTGCCGGTGTCGGTGTGGTCAGAGACGAAAAGGAGAAATAAATGTTAAATCAGTTTTCAAGAACACAGCTTTTGCTTGGAAAAGAGGCGATGGATAGGCTAAAGGGCGCAAGAGTCGCAGTATTTGGAATAGGAGGAGTGGGCGGATATGTCTGCGAGGCACTAGTCAGAAGCGGCGTAGGAGCGATTGACCTTATCGATGATGACAAGGTGTGTCTTACAAACCTGAACAGGCAGATAATCGCAACCCGAAAGACCATAGGAAAATACAAGACAGATGTGATGGAGGAGAGAATTCATGATATTAATCCTGATGTCAGTGTCGTGACGCACAGGTGCTTCTTTTTGCCGGAAAATGCTGATGAATTTCCGTTTGAAGAGTATGATTATATAGTTGACGCGGTTGATACGGTCACAGCAAAGATTGCGCTTGTCATGAAGGCACAGGAGAAAAATATCCCTATCATAAGCAGTATGGGAGCGGGAAATAAGCTGGATGCAAGTGCATTTAAGGTGGCTGATATATATAAGACCAGCATGTGTCCTCTTGCCAAGGTCATGCGCCGTGAGCTTAAAAAACGTGGCGTGAAAAAGCTTAAGGTGGTATACTCTGAGGAGAAGCCTACAAGACCGATAGAGGATATGTCCATAAGCTGCAGAAGCAACTGCATCTGCCCGCCGGGTGCCGAACACAAGTGCACGCAGCGCAGGGATATTCCCGGAAGCCTTGCATTTGTGCCATCCGTGGCAGGACTTATCATCGCGGGCGAGGTGGTACAGGACATAGCCTTTGACAGGGTATGATGAAGAATACAATTACGAAAAGAGAGGAATAAAAATGCCAGTATTTGATTTTAGCGATACACCGGTAGCAAATGAGCATCCGGAGTGTACATATGAGACATTTCATTCGACAGAGACAAAGGCATCTGCTGATAAACCGATTGTTGTTATAGACAATAAGCAAAAGGAGTGGGCGCATCATGCGCTTGGTATGTTTACAAATCCGATAAAGCGTACATCCTTTGAATTTGAGGATGGTGATGGGGTGACCAGTGCAGATATCCTGCGCATTGATTCACGCTTTGTGAGCCTTTTTAAGTGGCTTGGCGAAAATCACATAAAGGTACAGCTTTCAGGAGCCAATACACCTGATGGATACGCAGTATACAAGGTGAGGGAGGTGGCTCTCGGCAGAGGCACAAAGCTGTCTGCAGAGGACGGATTCCTGCAGTATATGATGGAGAGACTTTTTGCGAGCACTATGCCCGAGGATGAGCCGGACCTTGATGATTACGAGGAAGAGGGCGACAGCATGAAGCTTACCAGTATACAGAGCATCACAGATTTCATGACCTGTGCAGGCCGTACACTGCCTGACAATATACTGCTTTGGGCCAGAAGAAACCTGGCAGTCGCGCGTTCAAGCGAGGTATCACCTGAGGAGAGACGTCATGCGCAGAGAGCACTTTCCATCATGATGAATATCCAGTGGAAGGGAAATTATTTTGAAGCAATTGACCCTGTGGAGGCAAGGCGCATACTCGATGAGGAGCTTTATGGCATGGAGAGCGTGAAGCAGAGAATAATTGAGACCATTATCCAGATAAACAGGACGCATACACTTCCTGCCTACGGACTGCTGCTCTGTGGACCTGCAGGAACGGGAAAGTCGCAGATTGCATATGCAGTTGCGCGTATTCTGAAGCTTCCATGGACCACACTCGATATGAGCTCCATAAATGATGCAGAGCAGCTCACAGGAAGCTCAAGAATCTATTCAAACGCAAAGCCGGGAATCATTATGGAGGCATTTTCACAGGCGGGAGAGTCAAATCTTGTATTTATCATCAATGAGCTTGACAAGGCCTCAAGCAAAAACGGCAACGGAAATCCTGCAGATGTGCTTTTGACACTGCTTGACAATCTGGGCTTTACAGACAACTATATGGAGTGTATGGTGCCAACAGTCGGAGTATATCCGATTGCCACAGCCAACGATAAATCACAGATTTCAGCACCGCTTATGTCTCGTTTTGCGGTGATTGACATTCCGGACTATACCGATGAAGAGAAGAAGGTCATTTTCCAGAGATTTGCCCTGCGCAAGGTATTTGAGCGGATGGGAATGAAGGAGGAGGAGTGCGTTCTCACAGAGGACGGACTTGATGCAGTGATTAAGCTTCACGAGAACACATCGGGTATAAGAGATCTCGAGCAGGCTGCAGAGCATCTGGCAGCAAATGCACTTTATCAGATTGAGGTTGATAAGGTAAAACAGGTGGTATTTGATGCCGAGGCTGTTTTTGAGCTTCTGGGATAGTATAGCGGATACAGGAATTGTTACGAAAATAAAAGGAGATTGTCAGGATGAGAGAATTTGGAAAATCCAGAAAACTAGATAATGTGCTTTATGATGTAAGAGGACCGGTGGTGGATGAGGCGGCCCGCATGGAGGAAAACGGCACAAATGTGTTGAAGCTCAATATAGGAAATCCGGCGCCGTTTGGCTTCAGGACACCTGATGAGGTGATATATGATATGTCACGCCAGCTCACGGACTGTGAGGGGTATTCCAACTCCAAGGGACTTTTTTCAGCAAGAAAAGCAATCATGCAATATGCACAGCTCAAAAAGCTTCCTAATGTGACGGTTGAGGATATCTACACCGGAAACGGAGTCAGCGAGCTTATAAACTTAAGCATGTCGGCGCTTCTTGACAATGGTGATGAGGTGCTGGTGCCGGCACCGGACTATCCGCTTTGGACAGCCTGCGTTACACTTGCGGGAGGCACGGCAGTGCACTATATCTGTGATGAGCAGTCAGAGTGGTATCCGGACATAGAGGATATCAAAAAGAAGATTACAGACAAGACAAAGGCAATCGTAATAATAAACCCAAACAATCCGACAGGAGCGCTCTATCCAAGGGAGGTGCTGCAGCAGATAGTTGATGTGGCAAGAGAGCACGAGCTCATGATTTTTTCGGATGAGATATATGACAGGCTGGTGATGGATGACTATGAGCATGTGTCTATTGCGTCGCTTGCACCGGACCTCTTCTGTGTGACCTTCAGCGGTCTTTCTAAGTCGCATATGATAGCAGGCTATCGTATCGGATGGATGGTTTTAAGCGGCAACAAGGTGCTCGGAAAGGACTATATCGAGGGTCTCAACATGCTCTCAAACATGCGTCTTTGCTCGAATGTTCCGGCGCAGTCGATAGTGCAGACAGCTTTAGGCGGATATCAGAGTGTAGGTGAGTATATTGTGCCGGGCGGACGAATCTATGAGCAGAGAGAGTACGTCTACAAGGCATTAAACGATATACCGGGAATTTCGGCAGTAAAGCCAAAGGCAGCATTTTACATATTCCCAAAGATTGATACTGCAAGGTTCAACATCACAAACGATGAACAGTTTGCACTCGATCTGCTTCGTGAGAAGAAGATACTCATCATCCACGGCGGCGGCTTCAACTGGGATAAGCCGGATCACTTCAGAGTGGTATATCTGCCTAGAACAGAGATATTAAAGGATGCCACAGGCAAGCTTGCAGACTTTCTGGCTTCATATAAGCAGAAATAATTATTGGCATAGATAATTATAAAACATATGATATAAAACATATAACATAAAACATATAACATAAAACATATAACATATAAGCTCCGGCACAGAAAACTTTTTGTTCTGACCGGAGTTTTTATATTATGCTGTAATATTTTTTAAAAGTAACCTACCTGTAACTTTACATAATGTATTATACACTTGTATCGCGGGGCGGCTGCACTTTAGATGGCAGACCGCACAGCACTCAAAAATGCATAGAGAAGAAAAGGAGAATTAAATGGAACTGCTTAGAGTAGAACACTTATCAAAAATATACGGAGCCGGAGAAAATCAGGTCAAGGCTTTGGACGATGTGTCATTGAGCGTGGAAAAGGGAGAGTTTGTGGCAATTGTCGGGGCGAGCGGCTCCGGAAAATCCACACTGCTTCATCTGCTCGGAGGTGTTGACAGACCCACAAGCGGAAAGGTGTATATAAACGGCACTGATATTTTTGCAATGAATGATGATGAGCTTGCCATATTCAGAAGAAGACAGGTAGGCATCATTTATCAGTTTTATAATCTGATACCTATATTAAATGTGGAGGAAAACATGGCAATTCCGATGGAACTTGATGGAAGAAAGGTAGAAAAAGCACAGATGGATGACATGCTTTTGCGCCTTGGACTTACAGAGAGACGCACTCATCTGCCAAATGAGCTTTCAGGAGGCCAGCAGCAGCGCACATCTATAGGAAGAGCCCTGATTACGAGACCATCTATAGTGCTGGCGGATGAGCCGACCGGAAACCTGGATACCAAGGCCAGCAATGAGATTATGCATCTCTTAAAGACCTCAAACCGTGAGCTCAACCAGACAATCATTATGATTACACACAATATGGAGCTTGCAAAGGCGGCTGACCGCACAATAATGATAGAGGATGGTAAAATCAGATGAATTTGATGAAGAAACTCACATTAAAAAACTTAAAGCTCAACAGGAAAAGAACTATTGTCACGATAGTTGGAATAATTCTGGCAACAGCGCTTTTGTCAGCGCTTGTCACACTTGTGTCAAGCTTTCAGTACAGTATGATTGAATACCAGAAGCAAAAGGACGGCGACTTTCATGTGAAATTTTCGGGTGTGAAAATGTCTGAGCTTTCGGAGTTTAAAAACAACAGAAATATTGAAAGTACATTTGAGACGATGGGGATGGGCTTTGCAAAGCTTGACGGCTGCAAGAATGAGGATAAGCCGTATGCTTATGTCATGGCAACAGATGAGGCTGGCTTTGAGAAAGGCTGCTTTAACCTGATAGAGGGGCGCATGGCAAAAAATGAGGATGAGATAGTCATTCCAAGGCACTTAAGGACAAACGGACGAATCGACATAAAGGTGGGAGACGAGATAACACTTGATATCGGAAAGCGATATGATTCAAGCACCGAAAGTGTCATATGGGAAAACATCGCATATGAGCATGAGGCAGAGACACTTACTGATACTGTGACAAAGCAGTATAAGGTGGTCGGCATCATGGAAAGACCGGGCTATGGAATGGAGGACTATAGTGCCGCCGGATATACATTTGTCACATATTCTAATGAGCTGGCAGCAATTGATAACGGCACAAAGAGTGAGGTTAACGAAGCTGACACTACGCTCACAGTGTACAGCAGATACACTAAAAAGGCTTTAAGAAACAAGGATGCTGTGACTGCTGATATAATTGGTGTGGATGAAAAGCTGTTTGAGAAAGCAAATAATTCATCTGTTGAAATGTCTGCTGAGGAGAGTGACAGGTTTCTTAAAGAGATGGAAAATGCAAAATATGATATATATATGAATGGATACCTTATAAGCTATGAGTGCGTTTTCCCGATTGACGGTTCATTTAAAGCACTGTTTACAGTGGCCGCTGTTGTGGCTTTGATAATCATACTGACATCAGTGTACTGTATCAAAAACAGCTTCAACATATCAATCACTGAAAAAATCAGGCAGTATGGCATGCTCGCAAGCGTGGGTGCTACGAGGCGTCAGATAAAAAGCAGCGTTAAGACAGAGGCTGCAATGCTTGGAGTGGTTGGTATTCCTGTGGGTACCTTGAGTGGTATTTTGGCATCGCTCATACTTGTTAAGGTGGTAAATGCGCTGTCAGCAGGCTGGCTAAACTTTGCTTTGAGCTTTCACACATCCCTGCCTGCACTTATTCTTGCTGTGATACTGAGTATAGCGACCATTTATTTTTCTGCAACAGGCAGTGCAAGAAGGGCCGCAAAGGTCACACCGCTTGAAGCAATAAGAAACACAAAGGAGATTAAAATAAAGTCAGCAAAGCTTAAGACACCGGCGATTATAGGCAGAATCTGGGGTATCGGAGGCGTTATCTCATATAAGAATATAAAGAGGAACAATAAAAAGTACAGAACTACAGTGACATCCATTGTCATCTGCTCAGTGACGTTTATTGTGATATCATACTTTATGTCTATGGCCTTTAGCGTTGTTGGGATGTCATATGAAGCAGCAGATTACAATATCGGAATAAATATGTCATGTAAAAAAGACATTGATATTGAAAAGTTCTCTAAGCTTTTGAGTGGCATTGAAGGAGCTGAGGATTATCTGGTTGGAGCAGGCTATGATTTCGATGTAGATAAGCCTAAGTACACAAAGGAGTATGGAGAGTATTGCAGGCAGCTTTATGATGACAGTGAGGATGTTTCGCAAATGTTTTTAATCACGGTTTTGGATGATAAATCGTATGATAAGTATGCGTCTGACGCAGGCATAAAAAATGCAGATACAGGAGCAATTCTTGTAAATAAATGCACATTTGATGTGTATAATGAGAACAGCTCAAGATACGTCAAAAAAGAGATGGAGCTGTACAAATATAAAGCAGGAGATACAATCAGGTGCGGCTACAATGTGTATGAGGATGCTTCTTCTGATGACAATGCCGTGGAAGGTGATACTGAAAGCAGCACGGAGGATAACAGTGGATACGTTGACGAGGAAACAATAAATAACGGAGTCAGAAAGACTGTGGATGTAACTATTGCAGGTGTCACAGACAAGGTACCAACAGGTTATAAGGGCTACGGCAATACCACGCTTTTGTTTATGAACCAAAAGGGCTTTGAAAGCCTATGGGCTGACGGCAAGAGCGGTAATGAGCTCAAACCGGGACATGCGTCATATTCGGCATATGTGGTTGCAGAAAATGCAGATGAATATCAGGATACATTCGAAAAGGAGACGGAAGGAAATACTGAGTATTCGCAGATTAGTTTTTATGTCAGCAATCTGGATAAGCAGATGCGCGATGAAAAGTCACTCTTTACACTGCTTGGAGTATTTGCATACGGACTTATTGTAGTCATTGCCTTAATAGGAATCACAAATATCATCAATACCTTAAGTACCGGAATGGAGCTTAGAAGCCGCGAGTTTGCCACATTAAGAAGCATTGGAATGACAGATAAGCAGTTTGTGGGAATGGTCAGACTCGAGAGTGTGTTTATATCTGTGAAGGCGCTTGTAATAGGAGTACCGCTTGGTATTTTAATAAGTTATCTCTTATGTGTTATGATGAACAGGATGGATGATGCAATCATTTATGAGCCGCCGTATAAAGCAATTATATTGTGTATAGTGGTTGTAATAATGCTGATTTATGCTATCATGAAACTATCAATGACGAAGCTTAGACACAATAACATTATTGAGACAATCAAGAATGAAAATCTGTAGGAAATGCGGGAGCTGATATGAAAAAAATACTTCTCATAGAGGACAATAAAGGAATAACAGAGGGACTGTGTGATACCTTTACAGAACCTGAATATGAGCTTTTGACAGCAGGCAATTTAAAGGAGGCTGGGGCGCTTTTGAGTGAGCATCCCGGCCTTGTGCTGCTTGATGTGTCGCTTCCGGATGGGAACGGCTTTGAATTTTACAGCGAAAGGCTGGAAAAAGAAAAAACACCGGTGATTTTTCTTACCGCAAGGGATGAGGAAAATGATATAGTAAAGGGACTTGAGCTTGGAGCGGAGGATTACATCACAAAGCCTTTTTCTGTAAGAGAGCTTGTGGCGAGGGTAAACCGCGTATTTTTACGTAGGAAAAATGATGACAGCTCATCTGTCATACACGCAGGAAGCATAAGCTATGATTTGGACAAAAAGGAAGCAAGAAGGGATGGACATGTGATTGCTCTTTCAAGTCTTGAAAACCGCATACTTGATCTGCTTTTTACCAATCACGACAAGGCTGTGTCCAGAAATGCCGTGCTTGACTGCATCTGGGAGGCGACAGGCAACGATGTCTATGACCATACAGTGACTGTCTATATGAAGCGCATCAGGGCAAAGCTTGGTGAGGCTGTGATAAAGACTGTGAAGGGAATCGGGTATCGTGTTGATTCAGATGAAGCTCTTTAAAGAGTATCGGCCGACAGAGACAGTTACTGGGGGAAAGCATGAGAAAGAAGAAATATAATTTAGAGAACAGAAAACATTTTGTGTATTTTGCAATAATATATACATGTATATGTGTGACGGTTATGGCTTTTACCGTTTTTTTCCAGTACAGGGCATATACGAAAAACTATAACGCCACAGTGGCTAAGCTATGTGCACTCATTCATGAAAAATATCCCGATGTATCAGATGGCAGCATAGCCGGGATTCTAAATGACAGCAGCTTAGGCAGCGATTATACTAATTTAAAAAGCGCAGAGACCCTCTTTAAAAAATACGGCATTGATATGGAAAAGGATTCTGCGGTTTTGTCAAATGAAAAAGCGCTTAAAGGAGCGCTTTGGCTAGACATATTTCTTGTTGTGCTTTTTGCAGGGGGATTTTGCCTTTACATTGTGCTTATAAGATTTAGCTTTAAAAGACAGGTCAGACAGGCTGCGGATTATCTGCGCCGCATAAATCAGGGAGACTACAGACTTGTTATGGCAGATAGCACAGAGGGAGAGATTTCTATACTAAAGGGAGAGCTTTACAAGACAGCAATCTATTTGAGGGAGTCTGCGGAAAATGCTAAGGCAGACAAGCTTTTGCTAAAGGATGCGCTTTCTGACATATCGCATCAGTTTAAGACACCGCTCACATCACTTTCGATAAATCTGGAAAATCTGGAAGGAAATCCTGATATGTCATCTGAAAACCAAAACAGGATAATGCGCAGGGCAAAGCGTGATGTGGACAATATATCGCATATGGTGCAGGCTATCTTAAAGCTTTCAAGGCTTGAAGCGGATGTTGTGGAGTTTGATGAGAAGGATACGCTGCTGTCTGAAATTGTGTCTGAGGCAGCTGATAATGTTATGGCACTTTGCGATTTGAGAGACATAAGGCTGTCCATAGATGAAGGCTCTGATAAGGATGCCTGTATACATGCTGATGCATACTGGCAGTGTGAGGCCATTACAAACATAGTAAAAAATGCAGTGGAGCACGCAGAGAGTGAGGTAAGGATAGGCTTTTACAGGTATGAGATGTATGCAGAGATAACAGTGCAAAACGATGGGGAGACCATAAGCGATGAGGACAAAAAGCATATTTTTACGCGTTTTTACAGCGGCAGCGGACAGCTGGCAGACAGCATCGGCATAGGACTTTCGCTCGCGGAAGCAATTGTGCGTCATGACAATGGATATATCCTTGTGGAGGATTGTAAAAAAGATGTATTAAATGAAAAAAATGAATGCAGTGGCACACGCTTTGTGGTAAGATATCTGTGATAAGTTGAGAAAAATTATCAATAAATACATTAGGAAGCGATAAAATGACACTAAAAGAACTTGGCATAGGACAGAGTGCCAGAATACTTACAGTAGGCGGTGAGGGCGCACTGCGCCAGCATTTCCTGGATATGGGAGTAATCCCAAAAGCCGAAGTAACAGTTATCAAATTTGCACCGATGGGAGACCCGATGGAGCTTCAGGTGCACGGATATGAGCTCACCTTGAGGCTTGATGATGCGGCACATATTGAGGTAGAATTAATTGACAGCCGTTCAAGAAAGCATGAGGGCCCTAAAAAGATAAGCAACACAGCCCATCCCGGACTTGGCGAGGAGGGCAAATACCATGTGAAGGGCAGTGGCAATCCCCTTCCGGAGGGTGAGAAGCTCACATACGCGCTTGTGGGAAACCAAAACTGCGGCAAGACAACACTTTTCAATCAGCTTACAGGCTCAAACCAGCATGTGGGCAATTTCCCGGGAGTGACAGTGGACAGAAAGGATGGCTCTATTAAAGAACATCCGGATACATCAATCACAGATTTACCGGGCATTTACTCAATGAGCCCATATACGAATGAGGAGATTGTGTCGAGAAACTTTGTGCTCGATAACAAGCCAAAGGCCATAATAAATATCGTAGATGCGACAAATATCGAGAGAAACCTGTATCTGACTATGCAGCTTCTTGAGATGGATATACCAATGGTTATCGCACTCAATATGATGGATGAGGTGACGGCAAACTCAGGCTCAATCGATGTAAATAAAATCGAGGGACTGTTAGGAGTGCCTGTTGTACCGATTTCTGCCGCAAAGAATCAGGGTGTTGATGAGCTGGTGCGCCATGCGATACACATTGCAAAGTATCAGGAGCGTCCGGGCAGACAGGATTTCTGTGATGAGAATGATTTTGGCGGTGCTGTGCACAGATGTATACACGCGGTCAGCCACCTGATTGAGGATCATGCAAAGCTCGCCGGAGTTCCGATTCGCTTTGCTGCTACCAAAATTATCGAGGGAGATGCACTTATATTAGAGCAGCTTCATCTTGATGAGAATGAGAAAGAGGCAATAGAGCATCTGATTGTCCAGATGGAGAAGGAGCGAGGACTCGACAGAAGCGCTGCAATTGCGGATATGCGCTTTACATTTATTGAGAAAATATGCGAGAGCACCGTGGTAAAACCGAAGGAGAGCAGGGAGCGTATCAGAAGTGAGCGCATCGACCGTGTTCTTACAGGCAAATACACGGCAATACCGTGCTTTATAGTGATAATGCTTGCTGTATTTTATCTGACCTTCAACGTAATCGGAGCAGGCCTTCAGTGGCTTTTGGAGCAGGGCATAGGAGCACTGACCGCGCTTACGGATAAGGCACTCACAGCGGCAGGTGTGAATGAGGTGCTGCACGGACTGGTAATAGACGGCATCTTTCAGGGTGTCGGAAGTGTATTAAGCTTCTTGCCGATTATCGTGACACTGTTCTTTTTCTTATCCCTCATGGAGGACAGCGGATACATAGCGAGGGTTGCATTCTTCATGGACAAGCTCCTTCGTAAGATAGGACTTTCCGGACGAAGCATAGTACCAATGCTCATAGGCTTCGGCTGTACGGTGCCAGCTGTCATGGCGACACGTACACTGCCAAGTGAGAGAGACCGTCGAATGACTATACTCCTCACACCGTTTATGAGCTGTTCGGCAAAATTGCCAATTTATGCATTCTTTGTTAGTGCATTTTTCCCGAAGCATGGCGGACTTGTCATGGGAGGACTGTACTTCCTTGGAATAATTGTCGGAATACTTTTCGCGTTTATCTACAGAAAGACCCTGTTCAGAGGTGACGCAGTGCCATTTGTCATGGAACTGCCAAACTATAGGATGCCGGGTGCCAAGAATGTGTGCCAGCTCCTCTGGGAAAAGGCAAAGGACTTTTTGCAGAAGGCATTTACAGTAATACTTATTGCCACAATGCTGATATGGTTCTTACAGAGCTTTGACATACACTTTAACATGGTAACAGACTCAAAGGACAGCATGCTTGCCATTATTTCAAGTATTATCGTGCCTGTCTTTAAGCCTCTGGGACTCGGCGACTGGCGTATATGCACGTCACTTATCAGCGGACTCATGGCAAAGGAGAGCGTGGTATCAACACTTGAGATACTGTTTGGAGGAACTGTTACGACAGCACTCACAACACTTTCAGCCGCATCTCTTCTGGTGTTCTCGCTGCTCTACAGCCCTTGCGTGGCAGCAATAGCATCCATAAAGAGAGAGCTGGGTGCAAAGTGGGCAGTCAGCGTGGTGCTTTTGCAGTGTGCGATTGCATGGGTGGCAGCATTTATTGTCAGGGTAATTGGACTGCTTATGATGTAAAAAAACTGATTGAATAGTTACAAAAAATATAGAAGGAGATATTTGATGGAGATTAAACTGGAAAATGAATCACTTGAGCTCACGATAAACAGCTTCGGAGCAGAGCTTAAAAGCATAACAGGCAAGGAAACAGGTACACAGTATCTGTGGGATGCCGATGAGAAATACTGGAAGAGAAGCGCACCGGTGCTTTTCCCGTTTGTCGGCAGCTTAAAGGACAAGAAGTTTACCGTTGATGGGACAGATTATCCGATGGGACAGCACGGCTTTGCAAGGGATATGGAGTTTGAGCTTGTGTCACAGACAAAGGATGAGGCATGGTTTTCACTTAAATCAAATGAAGAGACTCTTGCAAAATATCCGTTTGAGTTTGTGCTCGAAATCGGCTATAAGCTATCTGGCAGTGAGATAAAAGTGACATGGAGGGTGACAAATCCTGCGAAAAAGGATTTACTTTTCTCAATCGGTGGTCACCCGGCATTTATGTGTCCTGTCGCAGAGCAGGGGAAGCAGTCGGATTATTATCTGAAGCTTGACACAGACAAAGCAATCACTTACGGACTTATCTGTGATGGAGGACTTTTAGACAAGGACGATAATCTGCTTGAGGTGGATGTGGATGGATACTGTCAGATAGATGAGCATATGTTTGATAAGGATGCACTCATTATTGAAAACAGACAGGCCTCAAAGGTGAGCCTGTGTACACCGGATAAGAAGCCTTACCTTACGGTATCCTTTGATGCGCCTTTATTTGGTCTGTGGTCACCGGCAAAAATGGGAGCACCATTTATCTGTATTGAGCCATGGTACGGCCGATGCGACAGAGCAGGCTTTGCCGGAGAATTGAAGGACAGGGAGTATGGTAATTCGCTTGCACAGGGTGAGAAATTTGAGAAGTCATATTCGATTGCAATTGAGTTGTAGATTTTCTTGTTCTCAATGTGACTTAAGACTTAAATAGTTACAAACAAAAATATAAGATATAGTTAGAATCATGGGACTGCGATATATTGTAGTCCCATGATTTTTGTATTGACAAAATGCAAGATATGAAATATATTATACTTAACTAGTGACTAATAAACAGTAGAGTGTTAATCAGTAGAGAGGGTGTTATAATGCAAAAGCAAAATTCAAAAAAGAAATTTTTGGAGAAACTTTATATTAGCTTATCATTTTATTTTGGGGATGATGACTGTGATAGTATAATTAAAGACTATGAAGAATGGTTCGAAAATGAAGAAATGGCTGAAAAAAGCGAGCACGAAATATGTTCCGGCTTAGGAAAACCGTTTGATATCGCGAGAAATTTATACAAAGATTCAAAAGAAGGAAAAGAGCATACGTTTCCATTGAAGAGTAGTGTTTTATTACAGACAATTGCCACGCTGGTTATATATTATGTGCTATGCATCAGTTTGTTAAGATACTTTGATAAAAACGGCTGGAATTTTTATCCGGTTGCTTTGATAGCTAATGTTCTAGTATTTGTTGCAGGTTTGTTTATTCTTAAAAAATCAAAATTAACATGTGATATGCAATTTAAAAACCATCTGTTATTAATCGGATTATTCTTTTTTATTTTATTAACAGAAGTATTTCTGGTAATGAAAAAGAATGAGGCTGGCTTAGGGAGTTATTATGTGGTATTAGTTACAACAGCTATAATTATTCTGAGTTGTATTATTATTTACATCATCTTAAAGAAATATATAATAAACAGGGAATTGGGTTTTATAACGATATTTCATATACTTGGTATTATTACCTGTTTAATGTATTTTATAAATCAGTTACATATGTTTTATATAGAAAGAACGTTTGGGCTTGAAAAAATAATAGCATTTAGTAGTTTATTATATATTCAGACGCTGATTTTTGGGACAATTTTATTGTTAAAATTAAAATTTGAGAGGAAATCATAAATGGATTCACAGCTAAAAAGAGGAATCTTAAATATATGTATTTTACAGCTTTTAAAACAAGAAGACAGATATGGATACGATATAATTAAAATATTGCAGGGACTTTTCCCGGATACAGATGAAAGCACTATTTATGCCATTCTAAGAAGACTGAATAAAGGAGGGTTGACGGAAGTATATTACAGTGAAAAATCATTGGGACCACAGAGAAAATATTATAAAATAGTAGAAAAGGGGGAATTATATTTAAAAGAAAACATAGCTTCCTGGAATGAGATAGTAAGGATTTTTCACGAACTTGAAATAATGTAATGTAGGATAGCATAACGCTATATGTGCCTTGGTGCACCTGCCTTTTTCATGCCTGCCTGAAGCAGCCATTTCTGATCAATTTTCTTAAGATCTTCACCGAATCTGACATGCAGCCGAACTGAGCCTTCGAGCTGCTCAATATGTTCAATGGTGCCCTTGCCGAACTTTGGATGATTGACATCGTCATTGATATTAAATTTTACAGTACTGTTTTTCTTTTTGCGGTATTCCTGCTCGCGTGAATATGTGTCGCGGATAGGAATACTCTTGTCAGTAATTTTCTTTTTGAGAACCTTATCATAATCGTGCTTAATAAGTCCTTCACCGGCTTTGTAGTAAGGAGTGGGAGCTGCTCCGATAAGTGAGCAGCAGTATTTCCAAGCACTTCCGTGGATGCCGGGCTGCCAGTTGTACTTGTCCGGTATATCCATATTGTACTGCATATAGTGGGCATATTCGTGCTTATATAAATCCATCCTGTCATCCTTTGACAAGGGCTTTGTCACACAGTAGCCGATGAAAAGCAGCGAAAAATGAAATTCTTCTTCATCCTGCCCAAAGCCCGGAGTGTATGCACCGAGCCTGTCCGTATCAAAGCCAAATGTGATAGGAACCCTTGCACCGTTAAGCCCAAGCTGTCTGTCGAGCTTCTGGTAGAGAAAGCGGATTTCCGCGAGATGTATTTTTGTTTCGTTTTCGAGTAGTTGTCGTAAATTGTTGTCTATGTTCATAAGTATATTTCTCTAAAAAATCAGTTTGTTTTCAACACAGTAATGATATATTCCGTCATTCTCAACTGATTGGCACACAAAATCAGCCTTAGCCTTGACTTCGTCCTTTGCATTGCCCATGGCAACACCAATGCCTACGGCCTCAAGCATTTCAATATCGTTATGTCCGTCACCGAAAGCAATTGCTTCATCCTTTGAGAAGCCATAATGCCTAAGCACTGCAGCAACAGCATTGCCTTTGCCACTGTTAAGCGGAATAATATCAACGGCCTTATCCCACCATGCAGTTATCTGTGAGTGGGGCGCGCCGGATAGAATCTGTGAGTGCTCATCTTTTTGGCAGGAGCACATAATCTGATATATATCAGTCCTGCTTATCTCGTCAAAATTGTCAGCGATTTTAAGCTTTTCGCTGCCAAAGGCAAAGTATTGCTCTAAATCAGGGTCGGTACCGTTTGTGACAATCATATGCTCGTTGCTGATTGCAATGGCGCGGTTCATCTGCTTTAGATTGGAAATTATCTGATATTTGTCGTGCTCATTAATAGGATTTTTGAAGATGATATCATTGCCTGCGGTGACGAATGAGCCGTTAAAGGTGAGCAGGACATCAAAATCAATTCCATCAAAATGAGGCACACCTGTGTAGCTTCTTCCGGTAGCCATACAAAGGATGATGCCATTTTGGTGGAGCTGCCTAAGTGCAGCAGCAGTGTTTGCTGATAATTCTTTATGTCCCAGCCGAAGCAGGGTGCCATCCACATCAAAGAATGCTATTTTAATCATAATTCACCTGCCTGTTTTAATGCTAGTTTAATGATATTTTCATTTATATAGAATCCGTTTGATTGAATTTTGGTTATTGCATTTTTTACAGAAGAAATAATCCCTGATTGTTTAGCTTTTATAAGAACACCTAAGGTGCCCGTTACTGTTAATCCAAGATATTTTGCTGTTTTTTTTGCTGCATTATCATCGATGATAACTAAGTCTGCTTTGGGGTCAGCTTGTGCCAATATCATAACATCAACTTCACCGGCATGAAGCTTTGCTTTGTACATTTTGCGGTCTTCAATGTTAGTGATTGTTTCGACTGTAATCCAATCAAGATTTTGTTTGATTTGTAAACAGGCAGAATCCTTTTTTGCTGTAACTTCGTCGAATACTGCTTTAGGAATAATGATTGAACCATATATTTTTTTTAAAATGTTAAGTAAGTCTGCATTGCACAATGCAATTAATGGTGTTGAATTGACAATTACCCTACGCATTATTCATCTCCTCTATAAATTCTGCTTCATCATCAAAACTGAAGATAGATATATTATTATTGCCTAGATATTTGATGAAATCTTCCTCACTCATTCCGGCTATCTGTGCACAATATCCAATAGAAATATGGTTTTTTAAATAAAGCATTAGAGCAGTAGCTTTCTTGGCAAAAGCATTAGCTTCATCTTTGGTCATTTTGGTATCGTATAATACTTCATCTGGTATTTTTATTGCAATACTACACATATAAACACCTCTTTCTATTTATAATGAATCATTAATTATATCTCAGTTACATGATAACATAATAAGCGCAAGATTAAAAACATTTATTTAAATTTCTGTCACAACGTAAGGTACGTAAGCCGGGGACTGTTGGGGAGACACGTGCTTTAGCAGGAGCGCATAGCGAAGAGACTTAGATACTGTAGAAATTATGCCAATGAAGCACAGAAACGCACCTGCATGGACGCAGGTGCGAGGAGAACCGCGCCATGGAGGGCGCGTTTCGACGGTTTCGTCGTGCATAGAAAACCTAAGAGCATAATTTCGTACAGAATCTTAGTCGCGAAGCGTAGCGAGGGCGAAAGTGCGTGTCCCCAACAGTCCCCGGCTTATGTACCGACCTGCACCAGCGCGCAAAAGTTGCGCATGAAAACGCGCACCCAATCCCTTGTTTGTGAAAAATGCTTGAAAACAAAAATTAAAAAATGTCGAAATTGCACATTGACATAATCATAATACTGTAATATACTAAGTTCAGAACAAGCGGTTGCGCGAAAAACGCACCTAAGAAATAAATTAAATTACAAGCAAATGGAGGAAACAACGGATGGACAAATTTATTGTTAACGTCATTCACCGCCCTGAGATGGTGCCTGAGTACTCAGCAACAGTGACAGGACAGGGAAAAGAAGAGGATATTGGAGATAAGAAGCTTATCACAGAGTCACTCGACATCTTCAAGACACAGCAGAGACTTGCACATGAGGCGGGACTCAAAACTACAATCCAGATGACATATGCTTCACTTTTTAATGATGAGGCAGTAGAGCTTGCAAAGCAGGATCACGAGAAATACGGTGATGAGATAGCACTTTCACTCCTTGGACTTCCATGTGAGGAGTTTAGAGAGAAGTATAAGACAAAGGATTTCTGTATCTGGATGTTCTCAATGGAGGACAAGAAAGCTATCGTAAATGATGTTTTCGAGAAATTCCATGACAGATTCGGTTTCTATCCTGAGTCAACAGGCTCATACTATATGGATGCAGACCTTACAAACTACATTAAAGAAAAATACCCAATGGTAAAATGTGCAGTTGCAACATGCTGGGAGGAGGGCCCTAAGGCATACCACACATGTAACAACTCATGGTACACACTTTTCGACGGAGGCCCATGGGCACCATGGATTCCATCAAAGCAGAACACACATGCGCCAGCAGCAAATAAGGAAGAGGATAGCGGAATCGTAGCAATTCCACATCTCTCACGTGACCTTATCGCCTGCTATGACGGAAACGGCTCAAACTTCGGCACACATCCACAGAATGTGCTCCGTGGAATGATTTACGATACAAAGACATGGGAGTATCCATATCTTTACAACCTTATCGACCAGTACAGAGATCTTGCAAAATACAATAACGGATATTCATACAACATGATGTTCGTAGGACCTGGCTGGATGAACAAGATGGGACGCTGGGAGCAGCCATATGAGCTTCTTTTAAAGTCATACACAGACGGATGCAACTACTATGGCAAGTTAAAGAAGGAAGGCAAGCTCATCGACATGACAATGTCAGAGTTTGCTGATTACTACAGAGAGAAAAAGGGTGTCAATGCAGGTAACTATAATGAGCCTGAGTGTGCTCCTTGGAGAGATATCCTTTACGGCTCAGACAAGCAGCTCTTCTGGTACTGTGACCCATACATGAGAGCATGTGTAAATATGGATCAGGGCGGTGCAATCGTAGACCTTCGTCCATACGTTGCTAAGCTTGAGTGGCCGGTAGGAATCGGAACAAAGCATGTACAGGATGCATCTTATCCATTCCTTATCCAGGAGAAATACAGAGCAGGATACTTTACACACTATGCGGGAGCAGGAACAGTCAGAAGTGCCAAGCTTTCACACAACGGTGAGGAGGTTGATCTTTGCCTGTGTCCTACACACAGCCATTTCTCTGAGGAAGTAATTGACGGCAAGAAGACAAGAATCCTTACACTTGATCCGGTAGATATTGAGTTTTATGATGTTAAGCTTACTCTTCAGACAAAGGAATACTTTGAGGAGGGCTCATCAAACATCAAGATTGAGCGTAATATCCTTAGCATGAGTGACCCGGATGCAGAGGTTTATCTCGATGAGTACATCACAGCATGCTACGGAACAACAGAGTATCCTGAGGATATGACAGGCATCACACTTACATGTGAGGGAGAAAACCCACAGAGCATCAATTATGAGTACAAGTGTCGTGATGCAAAGCTTGACGGAGCAACTGCAGTAAGCGCAGTAATTCCTGCAATTCAGACAAAGGTTTCACTCACACCATCTGCAAAGGCAGAGGGATACATTGAGGAAGGATATGCATTCTCTCCAATGTTCAAGCTTGGTTACAAGAAACAGATTAAAGACAAGGAGGTATTTGCAACATGGCTCAACTTGGAAAAGGCAAATTAAATTACAGATGTCCTTTATGTTTTATGAGGGATCTTGATATTGATATGTTCTATAATAAGGAAACAGGTATTTATAGCTGCATCCGCTGTCAGTTCAGAGGTACAGAGGAAGAGGTGCTTCAGGGCAACGAGGACGTCCGCAAGAAGTACAAGGCTATGTACAAGAGATTCGACAAGTTCGATTTTGATTAAAGTAGTGATTGGTACGCTGCTGCTATAATAGCAGCAGCGTATTTTGCATTTCGCTACAAAGGAGAGTATATATGGCGAAAAGAAAAAAAGACACGATGGAATTCAGATTCTATGAGCTGCCACAGGGAGAGTCGGCACTTGTGCTGTGCGGAGAATCATGGAAGAGAGTGTATGGTCATGAGGAATTTCACCTGCATTTCCATAATCTGCTTGAAATCGGCATCTGCCGAGAGGGAGATGGAAATATGTATCTGGATGAGGATATTTACCAGTATCATGACGACGATATCACATTTATACCTGAGAATTTTCCACATGTTACAGTCAGCTATGGTGAGGTGGTGAATTTCTGGGAGTATATTTTTATTGACATACGTTCTGTGATAGAAGAGATGTTCCCAAACAATACAGCATTCCAGAATGAGGCAGTTACGACTATATCAAAAAAAGCGTTTATGACTAACGTGTATCAGAGCCCGGCTATGGCTGAGTATATAAATGCCATAATAAGGGAAACCCGTGAACACAAGATTTATTGCCAAAGGACGGTAAAGCTCCTTGTGCAGGGAATTGTAATAGAGCTGTTGCGTAGGTATGATGAGCTTCCGGAGGAGGATAATAATATCGTAAAGGGTACCAATATGTCACAGATAGCCACAGCACTTGACTACATGAATAAGCATTACAGCGAATCGATAAAGGCAGGGGAGCTTTCGGAACTATGCAACATGAGCGAGACTCATTTCAGGAGACTGTTTGAATCATACATCAATATGCCGCCTATGGAGTATCTGAATCTGATAAGAGTACAGAAGGCGTGCGAGCTTATGAAAAAAACAAATGAGCCTATGGAGCTTATTGCACAAAAGTGTGGATTCACAACCCAGTCAACTTTTAACCGTAATTTCCGCAAATTTTTGGACACTTCGCCATATCAGTGGAAGATAAATCCTGAAAATTATGAGCATAAACTGCTGAATTTTAGGATATCTGCACTAAAGGGATGGTAGAAAATACATGCCTTCGTCTTATAAGAGGGTTTTGTGTTTAAAACAGACATGTATCAAATAATAAATACAGTAGACAGGAGTGTAAAAATATGAGTAATTTTGATTCAAATATCATTAAAAATCCGGAAATATTTGAGCAGAACAGACTTGCGGCTCATTCGGATCATGTATGCTATAAAAATGAATTGGAGAAAATTAAAGGAAAATCAAGCCTGAGATATGATATGAACGGCTTATGGAAGTTTGCATATGCAAAGAATCAGTCCCTGGCTCCTTGTGGCTTTGAGGCAGCTGACTATGATTGCAAAGGCTGGGATGAAATCAGGGTTCCGGCACATATCCAGATGGAAGGCTATGACGTGCCAATCTATACGAATACCACATATCCGTGGGAGGCTGATGAGTTTATCAAGCCGGGCGAGGTACCTGAGATTTTTAATCCGGTTGCAAGCTATGTGAAGTATTTCACAATCCCTGAGAATATGAAGAACAAGAGGGTGTGTATTTCGTTTCAGGGAGTGGAGAGCGGTTTTGCACTCTGGCTGAATGGACACTATGTCGGCTACAGTGAGGACACATTTGATCCGTCTGATTTCGAGCTGACTGATTATATTATTGAGGGTGAGAACAAGCTTGCGGTCAGAGTATGGAAATGGACATCAAGCAGCTGGTGTGAGGATCAGGATTTTTACAGATTTTCAGGCATTTTCAGGGATGTATTTTTGTATGCCGTTCCTTGTGCACATGTGGAGGATCTGTCAGTTGTTCCTACACTTAATGATACCTTTGACGAGGGTACACTTAGTGTGTCAATAAAGGCAGATGGTGATGGTATTGCAAGTGTAAAGCTTTATGAGCTGGGCGATTTGTCTGTGGAAAAATATGACAGGGCAAAACTTTTATTGGAAGAGTTTGATATAGAGCTTAGAAATAAGGAAATTTGCGAGGGCTCATGTAATGTGAAAAATCCTCTGTTATGGAGCGCTGAAAAGCCGAATCTGTATGAGGTTAAAATTATAGTTAAAGATACGCATGGAAATGAGACCGAGTTTATCAGCCAGCTGGCAGGCTTCAGACGCTTTGAGATGGTAGACGGACTCATGAAGCTAAACGGTAAGCGTATTGTATTTAAGGGTGTAAACCGCCATGAGTTCAGCTCAATAACAGGCCGTGTGCCAAACCGTGATGAGGTGATAAAGGATATTGTCACAATGAAAAAGAACAATATCAATGCAATAAGAACAAGCCATTATCCTGATGATTCCATGCTCTATGAGCTTTGCGATATTTATGGAATCTATATGATAGCTGAGAACAATCTTGAGAGTCACGGCACATGGGAGGCATATAATAAGGGCTATGTTGACCTTGACTTTGTTGTGCCAAAGGACAAGCCACAGTGGAGAGAAATGATGCTGGACCGTGCCAACTCATGCTATCAGAGAGATAAAAATCATCCGGCAATCCTTATCTGGTCATGCGGAAATGAGTCGTTTGGCGGCAAGACAATATATGAGATGTCACAGCTTTTCAGGCAGCTTGATAAGCATCGTCTGGTACATTATGAGGGAGTATTTAACGATAGAAGCTACAATGACACAAGTGACATGGAAAGCCAGATGTATACTTCGGTTGCAGGTATTGAGAAATTTCTTGCAGAGAATCCGGAGAAACCATTTATCTGCTGCGAATATACACATGCAATGGGAAATTCCTGCGGTGCTATGCATAAATATACAGAGCTCTCTGACCGCGAGCCTAGATATCAGGGTGGATTTATCTGGGATTATATCGACCAGTCAATCTACAAAAAGGACAGATACGGCAAATGGTTCCTCACATATGGCGGAGATTTTGGCGACAGGCCTACAGATGGAGATTTCAGTGGAAACGGCATCTGCTACGGCGGAGAGAGAGAGGCTTCTCCGAAGATGCAGGAGGTGAAGTTCAATTATCAGAATATCTCAGTTGATTTTGACAGCGACTACATCTTTACAGTCACAAACAAAAATCTTTTTGTAAATACATCTGTTTTTGATGCTTTTGCCATTCTTCTTGCAGACGGAAATGAGGTCTACAGGACAAGGCTTCAGATATCTGTTCCACCGATGGAGCAGGCAAGCTATGAGGTGCCGGTGACTCTTAAAAATTCCATGATAGACGTGGAAAAAGAGTACTGTATTGTGGTATCATTTGTATTGAAGGAAAACACCATCTGGGAAAAGGCAGGATATGAGATTGCATTCGGACAGCATATGATAAAGAAGCCTGTAAGTGAGTATTCATGCGACAAATCAGTTGAGCTTGTTGTTGGAAACGGAAATATCCTTGTAAGAGGTGAGAACTTCAAGGCACTTTTCTCAAGAATGAATCTGGGAATGGTTTCATATGTATATGGTGGCGTCGAGATGCTTCCAAATACTATCCCATTGCCGAATTTCTGGAGAACACCTACCAACAATGATTCCGGCAACATGATGCCACAGCGCTATGCACAGTGGAAGATTGCCAGCATGTATGTGACCACCAGAGAAAACCAGCGCTTTGCAGACACCTCACCAAGGGTTGAAAAAAATGATAACAATATTGCAGTCACATATACTTATTTCATGCCTACCACACCGCAGAGCTCATGCGAGGTGACATACAGAGTGTTTGGCGACGGAACAATCGAGGCAACTCTGTCATATGACCCTGTAAAGGAGCTTGGCGATATGCCGGAGTTTGGCATGATGTTCAAGCTGGATGCCGACTATGATACGGTAAAATGGTACGGACTCGGACCACAGGAGACATACGCTGACAGACAGCATGGCGGAAAGTATGGTGTATACGAGAATAAAGTGGCAGACAACATTGCCGAGTATCTCGTTCCGCAGGAGAGCGGCAACAAGTGCAGAGTAAGATATGCAAAGGTAATGGATAAGAAGGGCAGAGGCATGCTGTTCTTTGGTGATGAGCTTTCGTTCTCGGCACTGCCATATACACCGCATGAGCTGGAAAATGCAGCGCATCATTTCGAGCTTCCACCTGTACACTATACTGTTGTCCGTGTGGCAAAGAAGCAGATGGGTGTAGGCGGAGACGACAGCTGGGGCTCACATACTCATCCGGAGTACCTGCTTGATGCCTCAGAGAAAATGGAATTCACATTCTGCTTCCGCGGAATTTAGCATTTTAAGGTTGTAAGGAATATTATTACGCATTTTGAGGGCAGGGACTACTACTGGGACTGCTCTCATGGTGTAAATAAATGATATAAGGATAAATGATATAAGAATAAATGATATAAGAATAAATTATATAAGAATTAAGGAGAATTAAAATGTCAAAATTTATTAAGGGTATGGATTTATCGACCCTGCTCGAGCTGGAACGCTGCGGAGCAAAATACTACGAGGATGGAAAGGAGAAGGATATTCTTGACATCATGAAGGAGCATGATGTTGATACAATCCGCATTCGACTGTGGAATGACCCAAAATCAGAGGATGGTGAGCCTTACGGTGCGGGTAACAATGACCTTGCTGAGACTATTGCTATCGGAAAAAAGGTCACAGATGCAGGCTTTGGAGTGCTTTTGAATTTCCACTACAGTGATTTCTGGGCAGATCCGGGAAAGCAGATTAAGCCAAAGGCATGGAAAGATTTCGGTGTAGACGAGCTGGAGCAGGCTGTATATGATTTTACACTTGAAAATCTGACAAAGATTATTGAGGCAGGTGTAAATGTCACAATGATTCAGGTAGGTAATGAGCTTTCAAACGGACTTTTGTGGCCTGAGGGAAATGTACCTAACTACGATAATATAGCAAAATTTGTGAATGCCGGAATACGTGCCTGCCGCAAGGTAAATGCTGATATTCCGATTATGATTCACCTCGATAATGGTGGAAACAATGAGCTTTATGTCAGATGGTTTACAAACTTCATCGAAAGAGGAGAGGAGTTTGAGTATATCGGATTGTCATACTATCCGTTCTGGCACGGCTCACTTGACCAGCTTGAGTTCAATATGAACGATATTGCAAAGCGTTTCAATAAGGACCTTATCATCGCTGAGGTATCCATGGGCTTTACAATGGACAGCTACCAGGAGTACGAGAAGCTTGCTGATTCTGAGCGCAAGGGTTATGCGACAAAACCGGAGCTTGTCGAGAAGATAGATTATCCTATGACTATTGAGGGACAGGCTGACTTTACAAAGGATTTCTTAAACAGAGTGGCAAATGTGGTGGATGACCACGGAAAAGGATTTTTCTGGTGGGAGCCTGCGTGGATTCCTGTACCGGGCTCAGGCTGGGCTACACCTGCTTCACTTAAGTACATGAATGATCCGGGACCATGCGGCAATGAGTGGGCAAACCAGGCACTTTTTGACTATGATGGAAATGTGCTGCCGGCACTTGATGTTATTAAGAATTTTAAAAAATAAAATAATAACATATGTAATTTTGTTGCATGATTTGATTTGTTATGTTGCATTTTCAGTCGGATGTATTGCAATGTAAAAATGTGCAGTTATAATAGAGTTATAAAGAAAGAACGAATTATTTTAACTATCAATTTAACGCAAATACAATCAGCAAAGGAGAAGAAAAAATGATACAGCAGAACGTATTAGACAAATTCAAGGAGCTTTTTGGAGCAGATGGGGATATCAGAGTATATTTTGCTCCGGGACGTGTAAATCTGATCGGTGAGCACACTGACTACAATGGAGGACATGTGTTCCCTTGTGCACTGACCATCGGTACATATATGGCAGCAAGAAAGCGCGATGACAGGAAGCTTCGTTTCTACTCTATGAATTTTGACAATCTGGGTGTGGTTGAGTCATCACTTGATGAGTTTACACCTGATCCAAACGGACTTTGGACAAACTATCCAATGGGCGTTATGTGGGCTTTCGAGGGACGCGGAATGAAGCTTGAAAGCGGTCTTGATATTGTTTTATTCGGAAATATTCCAAACGGCTCAGGACTTTCTTCATCAGCATCTCTTGAGGTGGTTACAGGATATATGTTAAAGGATATTTACGGCTTTGACGTGACAAATCAGGATATTGCACTTATCGGTCAGTATTCAGAGAACAACTACAACGGCTGTAATTGCGGTATCATGGATCAGTTTGCATCTGCAATGGGCAAAAAGGACAATGCAATTTTCCTTGACTGCAATACTCTTGATTTTGAGTATGCACCAATCGTTTTGGACGGTGCAAAGATCGTGGTTACAAACAGCATGGTTAAGCACAGCCTTGTAACAAGTGCTTACAATGACAGAAGAAATGAGAGTGCACAGGCTCTTAAGGATTTACAGACAGTATGTGACATCAAGACTCTCGGTGACCTGACAGATGAAGAGTTCGAGGCTCATAAGGATGCGATTAAGGATGAGATTGCACGTAAGAGAGGCAAGCATGCGGTTTATGAGAACCAGCGTACCATCAAGGCTGTTAAGGCACTGAAGGAAAATGATATCGAGACATTTGGAAAGCTCATGAATGCTTCACATGTATCACTTCGTGATGATTATGAGACATCATGTCCTGAGGTTGACGTACTTGTTGATGAGGCATGGAAGATTCCGGGTGTTATCGGATCACGAATCACAGGCGGCGGCTTTGGTGGCTGTACAGTCAGCATAGTAAAGGACGAGGCTATTGATCAGTTTAAGGCAAACCTGACAAAGGCCTATGAAGAGAAGGTTGGAAAGACACCTGAGTTTTATGTTGTTTCAATCGGAGACGGACCTAGCCGTCTGGCATAAAATTAGCAATATGAAATAACAGTAACGGATAAACAGGTTTTTTTCGACAATGATTAAGGAGCATGACATGATTCAGGAGAGAATATTAGAATTAGTAAAATATGGTCTTACAACAGGACTTGTTGACCCTGCTGATGAGGTATACACAGTAAACAGACTTCTCGAGGTACTCGGAGTGGACGATATCGAGGATGAGACCTTCGAGAAGGTAGCGGCTCAGCCTGCATGGACACAGGAAGAGGCAGAGGAGAAGCTTGAGGGTATACTCGAGGATATGATGACATACGCATATGACAATGGCATCATGAAAGAAAACAGTATTGTATACAAGGATCTTTTTGATACAAAGCTGATGGGCTGCCTTGTAAATTCACCAAGTGTAATTAGAGCACGCTTTAAGGATTTATACGACAATGAGTCTTCACTTGCGGCAACGGATTATTTTTACAAATTAAGCTGTGACAGCAATTATATCAGAAGACAGCGTATCAAAAAGGATATGAAATGGACTACAGACACAGAGTATGGCACACTTGATGTGACAATCAATCTCTCAAAGCCTGAGAAGGATCCAAAGGCAATTGCTGCCGCTAAAAATGCAAAGCAGAGCGCATATCCAAAGTGCCAGCTCTGTAAGGAAAATGAGGGTTATGCAGGCCGTGTAAACCATCCTGCAAGAGAAAACCACAGAATTATACCTGTTACAATAAACAACAGCCAGTGGTTTTTCCAGTACTCACCATATGTATACTACAATGAGCACTGTATCGTGTTCAATTCAAAGCATACTCCGATGAAAATCGAGCGTGCCACATTTGGAAAGCTGCTTGATTTTGTGACACAGTTTCCACACTATTTTGTAGGCTCAAATGCTGATCTGCCAATCGTTGGAGGCTCTATCTTAAGTCACGACCATTTCCAGGGAGGACACTATACCTTCGCTATGGCAAAGGCTCCGATAGAGAAGAAAATCACATTCAAGGGCTACGAGGATGTCGAGGCAGGTATCGTAAAATGGCCTATGTCTGTTATCAGAATCAAGTCGGCTGACAAGGATAAGCTTATTGACCTTGCAGACAAAATTCTTCTTGCGTGGAGAGGCTACACAGATGAAGAAGCATTTATTTTTGCCGAGACAGATGGAGAGCCGCACAACACTATCACACCTATAGCAAGACGTCGTGACGGAGACTATGAGCTTGACCTTGTGCTCAGAAACAACATCACAACAGAGGAGCATCCGCTTGGGGTATATCATCCACATGCCCATCTTCATCACATAAAGAAGGAGAATATCGGACTTATCGAGGTAATGGGACTTGCAGTGCTTCCGGCCCGATTAAAAGGTGAGATGGCAGAGCTTAGGGATGCAATCCTTACAGGAAAGGATCTGCATTCGACTGAGACTCTTGCATCACATGCTGACTGGGCTCTTAAGTTTATGTCTAAGTATGATAAGATTGATGAGTCTAATATTGATGGTATCATCAATGAGGAGATTGGACTTGTATTTAAAGAAGTGCTTGAGTGTGCAGGAGTGTACAAGTGCACTGATGAGGGACGTGCAGCGTTCCAAAAATTTATAGATACGGTAAATGCATAAGATTTTCAATTATCTTTTTATAATGCGGAAAGCACCGGCGATCCATACTATATATTTCGCAAGTACTACGCAGCTAAGAAGCAGTAAGAATTATGATTTAGGGTGTTTAGACCATGACACAACCGGCTTTTATGCGCCGTCCATGGCGCATAACGCCTTGCCCCAGCGTCCATGCTGGGGCATTGTTGTAGGTGGACATAATTCTAACTGCTTCTAAGCTGCTTCGTAAAGCTCAATATATAGTATGATTCACCGGTGCTTTCCTTAGGTTGTGAAATAAATTAATTTTTAAATACACTATTAAATACATCATTGGTAATGACTTTTTTACTAAAGACTTGTAACTTGACTAGATTTTGCTTTCTGCAATTTGTGAAGGCAGTGGATGAATGCAGGCACCAAGAAGGCATCTGCGAATATCCATGCGAGTGGGCTTGCAAAGCAGGCGGCAGAAAAGCCGAATATCGGTACAAATACAAGTCCGATGAGTGAACGCGCAATCATTTCTGCTACTCCTGCAAACATCGCAAAGCCGGAAAAACCCATGCCCTGTATGGTGAAACGGACTGTGTTTACCAGAACGAGCGGGATGTAGAAAAATGCATTTGTCAGCAGAAACTGATGAGCCTGTGCGACAACCTCTGTTTCGCTTGGTGATACAAACATGTAAATCAGATAGTTGGCTATAAACAGCAGTGCCACAAAAATCAAAACCGAATAGATCGATCCTATCACTGAGGCTGAAATAAGCCCCTTCTTTACACGTTCAAATTTGGCTGCGCCGACATTTTGTCCACTGTAGGTGGCCATTGTGGAGCCGAGTGCGTCAAATGGACACATCATAAACATTGAAATACGGCTTGCAGCGGTCATTGAGGCAACTGCGATGGAGCCTAAGCCGTTTACGGCAGTCTGCAGTATGACACTGCCTATAGCGGTTATCGAATACTGAAAACCCATAGGAAGTCCCATGACCATCAGATTCCTGACATATGAAGAGTCAAGCTCCAAATCGTCTCTGCTTACATGTAGCAGAGGCACCTTTTTGGCTATGTAAATGATGCACAGCACTCCTGATATACACTGTGACAGTACGGTTGCAAAAGCCGCTCCAAACACGCCCATGTTAAATACCAGAATGAAAAGTAAATCAAGACCGATATTTAGAACAGCCGCGATTATAAGGAAAATAACAGGTATGACCGAGTTGCCGAGAGATCTCAGATATCCTGACAGCAGATTGTACAGTATTGTGACAGGAATGCCTGCAAATATGACAATCAGATACTGGTAGGCGAGGTCGTAAATGTCGCCTGGCGTATTCATCCAGGTCAGAATCTGACCACAGAGAAGCACAGTGAGTGCCGTCATGATTATTGCGATAATTACAGACACAATTCCTGCATTTCCTACATATTTTTTAAGTCCTTTTTCATCCTTGGCACCAAAGCGCTGTGCTATAGGAAGTGAAAAGCCGGCACACACACCCTGGCAGAAGCCGATGATGAGAAAGCAGATGCTTCCGGTAGAGCCAACTGCGGCTAAGGCCGAAACACTTAGAAAACGACCGACGATTATAGTATCCATAAGGCTGTAAACCTGCTGGAAAAGCATTCCGAGAAGCAACGGAAGAGAAAAGCCCAGAATGAGCCCGGTAGGAGAACCTACAGTGAGATCCTTTGAATTATTTTTAGTCATTATTTATAATCCCCCTTGATTAAAAATAGATAAAAATATATATAAAAATAGTGATTAAGTGTAATATACAACCTTTACAAACATAAGTAAATGAGGTAAAGTTAAATTGTTAGCATTTTTTTTGGTGCATATTTTATAGTGAATAAAAACGCTGATTTTATGTTTGATATCATGTTTTTTCAGAGAAGAAAATTGAATAATCAGTAATATGTAAGGGCTGACATATAATTAAATTTGGAGGAAAAGAATGAGAGACTGGGAAAATAACATTCGAAGGGTTGTACCTTATACACCGGGAGAACAGCCAAAGAATACCTGTGTTATTAAGTTAAATACAAATGAGAATCCATATCCGCCAGCGCCGGGAGTGAAGGAGGTTTTAAGTAATTTCAATACCGATGATTTAAGACTGTATCCTGACCCAAGGGTTGATAAGCTGGTAAATGCAATTGCGGATTTCTATAAGATAGACAGCTCGAAGGTGTTTGTCGGAGTTGGCTCTGATGATGTACTTGCCATGATTTTTATGACATTTTTCAATTCAAAAAAGCCGATACTGTTTCCTGATATTACATATTCATTTTATGATGTGTGGGCAGATATGCTTCGAATCCCTTATGAGCAGCTTCCTTTGTCTGATGATTTTTCAATAGTACCGTCAGATTACTATAAGGCAAACGGCGGAGTGGTATTTCCAAACCCTAATGCTCCGACAGGAAAGCTCATGCCTCTTGATGAGATAGAGGACATAATAGAGCACAATCAGGATGTAATTGTCGTAGTAGATGAGGCATATGTAGATTTTGGCGGGGAGAGTGCGCTGCCGCTCATTGACAAATATGATAATGTCATCGTGGTACAGACATTCTCAAAATCACGCGCGCTGGCAGGCTCAAGAGTTGGTTTTGCCATGGCAAGTCCTGTGCTTATCAAGTATCTGAATGATGTGAAATATTCGTTCAATTCATATACCATGGACAGAATCACAATCGAAGCAGCTACAGCAGCGATAAAAGACAGAGCATACTTTGAAGAGACCACAGCAAAGGTCATAAAGACACGTGAGTGGACAAAGAAAGAACTTAAGAGACTTGGCTTTACATTCTGTGACTCAAAGAGCAACTTTATATTTGCAAAGCCTGCAAATGTTTCTGCAACAAAGCTTTTTGAGGACCTTAAGGCAGACAATATATTTGTCAGACATTTCAGTTCACCTGAGCGAATCAACGACTATCTGCGCATATCCATAGGAACTGATGAGCAGATGCATACATTAATTAAATTTTTGGAGAATTATTCATGTTAAAAAAATATATTTACATCTTTTTAATTTCAATGGTACCACTTATTGAACTCAGAGGAGCAGTTCCGGTTTCGCAGGTGATGGGGCTGCCGATAGTGCCATCATTTATCGTTTGTATCATTGCAAATATGCTTCCGGTCCCAATTATTTATCTTTTTGCAAGAAAGGTGCTCATCTGGGGAGCTGACAAACCGGTCATTGGTAGTTTTTTTAGCTTCTGCCTTGAAAAAGGAGAGAAGGGTGGTAAGAAGCTTCAGGCAAAGGCCGGAAGAGGTCTGTTTGTTGCACTTTTACTTTTCGTAGGTATCCCGCTTCCGGGAACAGGTGCATGGACAGGAACACTTGCGGCAAGTATCCTTGATATGGATTTCAAGTCAACGGTTGCCGCTGTCATGCTCGGAGTACTGCTTGCAGGCATGATTATGATGATAGTAAGTCTGGCGGGCGTGTCTATATTCCTGTAGAATTTATGGGGAGCTTTCTTCGTCCTTTGTTAAACAGTACAAATCCGACCGCCAGTGAAACAATTGTAACCACAATCACAATCACAAAGACCACTACACTATTACCGGGATCAGGGAAAAATCCCGAAAGTGTGCCCCAAAGGTTGAAAAGCAGATGCAGCCCCATAGAGTAGTAAATAGAGCCACCGCGTTCGCAGACATATCCGAGCACGATGCCAAGTGCAAAGGCATATATGCCCTGAATCCAGTTGAGATGGAACAGTCCGAAAAGTGCAGCCTGCATCAGATTGGCAAGAGCAAATGGCAAAGCCTTTCTGGCACAGCGCATGGTTACACCGCGGAATATAAGCTCCTCGCAGATTGGCGCCAGTATTACAGAATAAAGTACTGTTACAAAGGTGGTATCTGTGATGCCGGATGTTTCAAAAAGCTCATTGTACTGCTGCAGCCAGTCGGGACGGATGTAGCCGGTTAAGTTTGCGATGAAATTGGCCGCAAACTGTGTACCCGGCACGAGTATGACTATTGCCACTAGCATCATGGGATTGAAGGTTTTCTTAGGGGATGGAAGAAAATTACCTTCGTATCTGGCATAGTACCACATGCCAAAAATCGCAATGGTAATGAGTGCATAGATGACCATAATCATCATGTTAAAATTCACAGAGGTAAATGTCTTTTCAAGGCGGTCCGATACGTTTGCAGACGGAAAAACAAGCTTTCCGACAAAACCCTGTCCAAACACTCCCATGCCCATCATAAAGAATAAGGCGATAGTCTGAATTGCCTCAACTGCAAGCAGTGGGACAAATGTGTAAAAGAAATATCCTACTTTTTTCATTTTCAATTTACTCCATTCTGATTTATTAGGCGATAGTAACACTAGTATAACATATCATAATTTAATTGCAAGAAAGCTGTTTACTTTAAAACTTTAATATGTTAAAATTAAATGTAAATAAATCGCATGAAAAAGGAGAACACGATGAGCAAGAATCTTAAAACAGAAGCAGTAGACCATTTGTTTGATGCTATTTTGTGTCTCAAGGATAGAGCAGAGTGTTATACATTTTTTGAGGATGTTTGTACCGTAAATGAGCTTTTTTCTCTATCACAGAGATTTGAAGTGGCAAAGATGCTTAGAGAGCAGAAGACATATCTTGATATAGCAGAAAAGACCGGGGCTTCCACAGCCACAATCAGCCGTGTAAACAGATCCTTAAACTACGGCAACGATGGATATGATATGGTTTTTTCACGCATGGAGGATGGCTCTGACAAAGAGGATTAGTTTATCATAGGGGAAAGAAAAACAGGCTCGTTAATTTGAGCCTGTTTTTTTAGAAGCCTCTTTTTCTTCATTTAGATCGTCAATCATGCGCTCAATCAGCATTTTCTTGATGTAGACATCAAAGCTCAGCATGCAGATAAAGCTGAATGTGTGAAGAAATTTCTGATCCTCATCAGGAAAATCCTCAAATGTCTCACCGGCAATCTTGTATTTCTTGCCGAGATCTTTTAGGAGCTTCTGCGACTCCTCTGCCTCTAAGCCAAAAACCTCCGTATAGACATCCTGCATCGTAAATCCGTCATCATTGCCGAAATACTTCTCGGTAAGCGGATTAAGAATCGAGCGGATATCGTTGATGCTCAATATATTTTTGAAATAATATATAAAAAGCAGTGTGAGCACGTGCTCCTTAGAGTACTTTTTCTTGTCCGGAGAAGGGAGCAGATTGTTTTTGGCATAGTTGTTTATCATTGTCTTGGTAAGGATTTTGTCGCTTTCATAGCGCTTTGATGCAGCGAGCTGCTCGTCCATGAAGGTTGTGACCTGATCCATGTACAAATCAATGTTTGGGATATCCTCCGGCTTTATGTAATCTATTGATTTAAGCTGTTTTAATAATTCTGATAAAAATTCTTTAACGTCATTCTCCATATCATCACCTCAGACTTTTATTATATAGTATTGAAAACTATATGACAAGTTTTTTTTGAATTTTCTCATATTGGGTTGTGCAAAACATATGTTTGTGGTATGCTGTAGATAAATTATTTTTTGTATTTATGGTATGTGTGCCTGTAATAAGACTGGAGAATTGAGAGGAAAACAGATGAACTTAGATATGTTGAATGAACAGCAGAGGGAGGCCGTTTTGACCACAGAGGGACCGCTTCTCATTTTAGCGGGGGCAGGCAGTGGCAAGACCAGGGTTCTTACATACAGGACTGCTTACCTGATAGATGAGTGTGGTGTCAATCCTTACAATATCATGGCAATCACCTTTACAAACAAGGCTGCGGGAGAGATGCGTGAGAGAATTGATGATATGGTGGGCTATGGTTCGGAAAGCATATGGGTTTCTACCTTCCATTCGACATGTGTGCGTATACTGCGCAGGTATATTGACAGGCTGGGATATGATACGAATTTTACCATATATGATGCTGACGACCAGAAGGCTCTGATGAAGGACATCTGCAAGCGTCTTGAAATAGATACCAAGATGTATAAGGAAAAGATGTTTTTAAATGTCATTTCATCTGCAAAGGATGAGATGATTGATCCGATAGAGTTTGAAAACCGCTTCACAGGTGACTTCGTGAAGCGCAAGCAGGCACTTGTATACAAGGAGTATCAGAATGCCCTAAAGCAGAATAATGCACTCGATTTTGATGATCTGCTTGTGAAGACAGTAGAGCTTTTCAAGCTGGATAAGGAAGTGCTTGATTACTATCAGGAGCGTTTCAGATACATCATGGTGGATGAGTACCAGGATACCAACACCGTGCAGTTTGAGCTTATCAGGCTTCTCGCCATGAAGTATAAGAATCTGTGTGTGGTGGGTGATGATGATCAGTCCATTTACAAGTTCAGAGGTGCCAATATCTACAATATCTTAAACTTTGAGAAGCATTTTGAGGATGCAAAGGTTATAAAGCTGGAGCAGAATTACAGGTCTACCCAGAATATCCTGGATGCCGCCAACAGCGTCATTTCCAACAACGTGGGTAGAAAGGACAAGCGCCTTTGGACTGACAACGGAGCCGGAGACAGGATTACCTTTGAACAGCTTGAGAGTGGTTTCGAGGAAGCGGATTATGTGGCGCGTTCGATAGCGAGACTCGTGAGAAAGGGTGAGGCGCGCTATAAGGACTGTGCTGTGCTTTACCGAACCAACGCACAGTCGCGTCTTTTCGAGGAGAAATTTATTGCAGCCAACATACCATACAAGATTGTCGGCGGCGTGAATTTCTATGCCAGAAAAGAGATAAAGGATATCCTTGCATATTTAAAGACTATTGACAATGGCCATGATGACCTTGCGGTAAAGCGAATAATAAATGTGCCAAAGCGCGGCATCGGAGCCACAAGCATCAATAAGGTGACGGACTATGCCCTTGAGAAGGGGATAGATTTCTATACGGCACTGCGCTATATCGATGAGGTGCCAGGCATGGCGAGGTCAGCAGGCAAGATAAAGCCATTTGTGATGTTTATACAGTCACTTCGGGCGAGAGCTGAGATGGATTCGGTTTCGCAGCTCATACAGGCAATAATCGATGAGACCGGCTATGTCGATGAGCTGAAGGCTGAGGGCACGGATGAAGCAGAGCAGCGTATTGAGAATATTGATGAGCTTATAAACAAGGCTGTTGATTACGAGCAGGGGGAGGAGAATCCTACTCTCAGTGGCTTTTTGGAGGAGGTAGCGCTTGTAGCCGATATAGACGGTCTTGACGAAAACAGCGACTATGTGGTTCTTATGACTCTGCACAGTGCTAAGGGACTTGAGTTTCCGAATGTGTATCTGGCGGGCATGGAGGATGGTCTTTTTCCAAGCTATATGTCAATCACGAGTGATGATGCGACAAGCGAGATAGAGGAGGAAAGGCGTCTTGCTTATGTTGGCATCACGAGAGCCAAGGAGCATCTGACCATCACATCTGCACGTATGCGCATGGTGCGTGGAGAGACACAGTTCAACAAGGTATCGCGATTTGTGAAAGAGATTCCGCGTGAGCTTATGGCAGGTGAGGTCTATGAGCCAAAGCGCCGTGATGATGACCTTGAAAGAAATTCACAGAGCACCTACAGAAAGGCTAAGGAAGCCTTCAAAAAGACACCTACATACGGTACAGAGTATGCGACCACCTTTAATACACAGCGCACAAGGACACCTGTTTACACGCCTGTGAGCAACCAGAAGTCTTTTGCCAGTGCCAATACCACCGGCGGTCTTTCATATAAGGTAGGAGACAGAGTATCACATATCAAGTTTGGTGCAGGCGAGGTCATGGCAATCGTAGAAGGCGGCAGGGATTATGAGGTCACAGTGGACTTCGACAAGGCAGGTACCAAAAAGATGTTTGCCTCATTCGCCAAATTGAAAAAAATTGACTAAAAATATTGTAATTTTTATAGGAAAATTGGATATAATATGCTATAATGGATTTAACAAATAGCATTTGACAATTACTTTTGGAAAAGGAGCGGATTCAATTATGTGTAAAGTTGAAGAATTATTAAAGGACAACAAGCTTACAGAGAAGCTCAGCATGGCAAAGCTTAATGACCTTCTCAAAAAAGAAGAGGAAGAGAAGAAGCCTTCCAAGGCTGTTATCATATTTGCCATCATTGGTGTATTAGTTGCAGTTGCAGCAGCGGCATATGGTATCTACAGATTTTTCACACCGGATTATTTAGATGATTTCGATGATGAGTATGATGATGAATTCGATGATGATTTCTTCGAGGATGAAGACGATGATGATGCTGAAGAGGAAAAAGAGGCACCAAAGACTAAAGAAGAGAAATAATCGTTTTTAGATAATGGGGGCTACATATGTAGTCCCCATTTTTCTTTATTTGTGAAGCAAGGCATTTGCAGTCAGGCATACAAAGAAATAATAAAGTTTAAAGAGAGATAAGAATTACATGAAAAAAGGATTTAGAGGAACAGGAACCGTAGAAAGAGTAGACTTCCCGAACAAGGGAATAGCCGTTACAGATGACGGCGACAGAGTAATTGTGAAAAATACAATTCCGGGACAGAAGGTAGAATTTGTTGTAAATAAAGTAAAGCATCAAAGGGCAGAGGGAAGACTCATGGAGGTAATTGAGAAATCACCTCTGGAGACAGAAGAGCCATGTCCTCACTTTGGAATGTGTGGGGGCTGTACATATCAGACAGTGCCTTACGAAAAGCAGCTTGATATGAAGCTTACCCAGGTGAAAAAGCTTATTTCGGATGCCATCGGCTCTGAAAAAGAGGCTGGATATGAGTTTATAGGGATACATGGAAGTCCTAAAAAGAGCGAATACAGAAACAAGATGGAATTTTCCTTCGGTGATGAGTACAAGGATGGTCCTCTTGCGCTTGGCATGCATAAAAGAGGAAGCTTTTATGACCTTGTGACAGTATCAGACTGTCAGATAGTGGATGAGGATTTCAGGACAATATTAAAGGCAACACTTGATTATTTTTCAAAAAACAATATCCCATATTTTCACAGAGCAACACACAAGGGCTATCTGCGTCATCTGCTTGTCAGAAAGGCAACAAAAACCGGCGAAATCATAGTCGACCTCGTTACTACAACACAGACAGAGGGTTTTGATGAGGAGGAGCTGCTGGCAGGCTTTAGATATGCGCTTTTGACCAGGCACTATGACGGCAGATTTAAGGGAGTTTTACACACAAAAAATGACAGCGTGGCGGATGTGGTCAAAAACGAGGGCACAGAGGTGCTCTACGGAGATTCATATTTCTATGAAGAGCTTTTAGGTCTGAAATTCAAAATCACACCATTCTCATTTTTCCAGACCAATTCACTCGGAGCGGAGGTGCTCTATGAGACAGCGAGAGAGTTTATCCTGGGAGATGACAAGGATTCGCTAAACGGTAAAACAGTCTACGACCTCTACAGCGGAACCGGCACCATCGCGCAGCTTATGGCACCGGTGTGTAAGGAAGTAGTAGGTGTCGAAATAGTTGAGGAGGCAGTTTGCGCAGCAAAGGAAAATGCTGCCCTTAATGGTCTTGATAACTGTAAATTTATCGCAGGTGATGTGCTCAAGGTGCTTGATGAGATAGAGGAAAAACCTGATTATATAATTCTTGATCCACCACGAGACGGTATCCATCCGAAGGCTATTGGGCGGATTATTGATTATGATGTTGAGAATATGGTTTATATTTCATGTAAACCTACAAGCCTGGCAAGGGATTTGCAGATATTTATGGCCAGAGGGTATAGAGTGGAGAAGATATGCTGCGTGGATATGTTTCCGAATACTTATCATGTGGAGACTGTGGTAGGACTACACAGAAAGGATATGTAGAAATCCTTGAATTTACGCACTTTGTAGAGTTTTTCAGCTTCAACAGGATTGCTGAAAATCACAAGGAAAAAGAGCTTGTGAGGAAGGTGACTGTTGTTGTAGCGTTAGACCTCGGTTGTGGGAACACAAAGAATTCTGAATATGAAAGTAAATAGAGAACTATCAGATATGTTGATAGAACGTAGGGATACTTGAAAGAGTGTCCCTATTTTTTATATTAGGGCATTTCATTAGGAGTGCCTTTTTCAATTCAATTTAAAAGGAGGTTCACTATGAACAACACAGAGTAAGGAGCAGAAAACAAAAAAGAACAGACAATCAATTTTATCAGCGAAGCACATGAAAAATTCTACTATGAAAAATTAAAAGAGGTATGCTATCAGGATGTGTACCACAAGGAACTTTGCTATTGCCTTGGTATCAGCGATGATACGAGAAGAAATGTTGATAGCATCTATGATTTTAAGACGGGATGCGTAAAAACTGAGTGTCTGCATGAAGGCTGGCAGACCAGTGGCCGTATGAAGGTGGTGCGAATGGCATTTAACCTATATTGCAACGGCACACCGAGTGTAGATGATTACACAAAAACAGAGGAACAGGTAAACGAGTGCAGGCAGTATACAGTGGAGGACTTGTTCTGCTGTGCCTATGCACCTTTCTTTTGGCAGGCGATACAGATCCGCTATCCGGAGTATGCGATTTATAACCGGGAACTGTATGCCTTATTTGGAGGAGCAGACTAATGTTAAAAGTCAGATTGATGGGAACGAAGAATGACATTGTGTGGTTTCAGAAAATCTTACAGCGTCATCCAAAAGTAGAAGTTCTGGAGATATCAGAGCTTTATAGCAATAAAGGGACAAACAAATATTACAGAGCTTATGCGGAAGTGCAGAAAAGCAATGTAAAGAGCAGCAGATAAAACAGTTCACACTTGAATTATGTCATTGGCTGCATGAAGAATACCACAACCAAGATTACGAATATCAAAGCGTATATGGTGACAACGCTTTATAATGCGCCAAGTACAATCAATCATTATTACCAACAGGAGGTACAGCACGATATGTATGGAGGTGGATGGCATGAAAAGGGTATTGTTTAAGTTCATTGTTCCGGCAGTGATAATTGCGGTATGGATGCTGACCTGTTATCCGGTATGCAATAAAGCAGAAGGCTTTGACTGGTTTTTATATTGGATTATTGCAGGGTGCCCGTTTGGTATCTGCCGGATGTGCCTGTGGCTGATACCGAAGAATTTCGGCATCAGTGGGAGCATTGGTGTTCTTGCTCTGAATTGTATCATAGGCGGTTTAATCGGCGGTGTAGTGCTGATTTTCAAGATAATTGGCATTGCAGGAGAGCTTATCAGTATTGTAACAGGACACTTCTGGACGAAAAGTCCAAAAGTGGAAATATAGAACTTCTGGACATTTTGTCCAAAGGTGGAGCAGTCAAAACATGGCTGCTCTTTTATTGTTAGAAGGAAGGAGTGTAAAAAGATATATGGAGTCAATGAGAGATGTGGATAGGGTAATGGAACGGGAGATTAAAAAAGGAAGTACACCCTTACAGTTTGAACAGTTAGGCTTCCAGTATAAGTTTAAGACGGAGTATCCAACGAGGAAAAAGAAACGAGGATAGAAAAGAGTTCGTGTTTGTGATACAATTATAATATAAATTTGTAAGGAATATTAGTAGGTAGGACTAAAGGGGTATTACTGCAAGTTGGTTTAATAGTTATAGCTGACATTATGCTTGAACTTTTTATTGATATTTTGCACAAGTGTATAGGTAATAGCATTAAAGAGAGGAGAATGGAATAATGAATCTTTTATCGAAACTTAATTCTAGTGCGAAAACAAAAACAATAGAGCCTAGAGAAATTTTTATGACATTACCTTCAAAAGCACCAGGTTATGGATATCCTAGAGATGTTCAAAGTGAAGTGTGGAAAAAGTGGTTTGATATAAGAAATGAGAAAAATGTAATTTTAAAAATGAATACTGGTAGCGGTAAAACAGTAGTTGGGTTGATTATGCTTCAGAGTTGTTTGAATGAAGAAAAGGGACCTGCTATATACGTAGTTCCTGATAATTATTTGGTTAAGCAAGTCATTGATGAAGCTAAGAGATTGGGAATTTCTGCAACAGTGGATAAAGATGATTATAACTATTCAAATTCAAAAGCAATTCTTGTTACCTCTATTCAGACTATTGTAAACGGTCATAGTTATTTCGGCATGAGAGAAGCCGGAAATTATCCTATAGGGAGCATTATTATTGATGATGTACATGCGTGCATGGATAAAATAATTGACCAATTTATGATAAAAATTGATGCTGAAACGGATGCCTATAAGGAATTAATTGCTTTATTTAGTTCTTCATTAAAAGACTATAATCCAAAGAATTACATTGATGTTGTTGAAATGAAAGATTGTCGAAATAATATGCTTGTACCATATTGGGAATGGCAAAGACAGCAAGACAACATTTATAGAATATTAACGAAATATAATAATAGTGATAATACCTCAATATACTTTGGATTACCGTTGATAGAGAGATGTTTGGAAACCTGTGATTGTATAATTACTGCTTCTGCAATTGAAATATCTCCTAAAGGAATTGATTTAGATAAGATATCTAGTCTTGAAGAAGCAAGTAGGCGCATATATATGAGTGCAACTTTAGCTGATGATAGTGTGTTTGTTTCTGCATTAGGATTAGATACAGAAGATATGAAGAACATTATTACTCCGGAGAATGCTAATGATATGGGAGATAGATTAATTATTTTTCCCAAGTACGTAAATAGTGATATATCGGAAATTGAGATAAAGGAAAAAGTTGAGGAAACAGCTAAAAAGTATAATGTCGTGATACTCGTACCTTCTTTCTCTAGGGCAAAATTTTGGGATGAACAGGGGATGCGAACAGTTACAAAGGATAATATAGACGGAATAGTTAAAGCATTAAAAAGCGGTAAACATGTAGGAAAAATAATTTTTGTTAATAGATATGATGGAATTGATTTGCCAGGTGATGCTTGTAGAATGCTGGTTATTGATGGACTTCCCCCTTTAAATAGTATTAAGGATAGATATATTCAAAGTGTGGCTCCTCAGAGCACTATATTATTGAGGGAGCAAGTTCAAAGAATCGAACAAGGTATGGGACGTGGAGTTCGTTCTAATGACGATGAATGTTGTGTTGTTCTTATGGGTGACGAGCTTTCAGATGTTTTATCAAGAAATAAGGGAATAGATTATTTTAGTGCAGCAACGAGATGCCAATATGATCTTTCAAAGCAATTATGGGATTTATTAGTTAGTGAAACAGGTTCCAAGCCAACAATTGATCAGATATTTGAACTTGCAAATTATTCGTTAGAAAAAAATGCAGAATGGGTTACAACCTGCAAGGAAAATTTAGCTGCTGTCAAGTATTCAACTGAGGCAAAGGTAGATGAAAAGATAGTTGCTCAGAGAAAAGCTTTTGAAAAAGCTATAAATATGCAATGGCTTGATGCTGCAAATGCTATTAAGATAGTTAAAGATAAAGAGAATGACAAAAAAACTAAGGGATATTTATGTCAGATTCAGGCTGAATATATAAATAAAATAGATTCAGCTCTTTCTCAAGAAATACTAAAAGTGGGTAAAAATTTAAGTGCAGCTATTCTGTCACCTCTTGCAGGCATACAGTATCAAAGAACAATTAATACAATTCCGCAGGCACAAGCTATCAGCACAAATCTACTTGCTGGAAAACTTGGGTTAAATGAACTGTTAGTATATATAGACGGAGTTCTATCAAATTTATGTATAGGAAGTGAATATGAAAAGTTTGAGGAGGCACTAAATCAAATAGGAGTGGTTCTTGGCTTTGTATGTTCAAGACCTGACAAGGAAACTGGAGGGTATGGACCTGATAATTTGTGGGCAATTGACTCAAACAAATATTTGGTCATTGAATGTAAAACGGAGGCTATTACTCAAACGATAAAGAAAGATTATTGCAATCAATTATCAGGATCGGTTAATTGGTTTAAGGAGAATTATGTATACTCAAATGAGTGTACACCAATAATTGTTCACCCATCTAAATTTGTTGATGTGGTTGCATCTCCAGATGAAAATATGAGAGTGATGACCGAGGAAGAATTAACGTGTTTTAGAAAGAATATTCGTGATTTCTATAGTGCTCTTTGTCATAATGGAAGTATTAGCGATATAAGCAAAATTAATGAATTATTGAGTATATATAAGCTTAGAAAAGACGATATTGTTAATAGGTATACGGTTAAGTTTGAACGGCAGAAATAAAAGGATAAATTATAGGGAATGAAAGCAATTAGCAATAGATTTTACGGAAAAGATATTGTACAATTTTGCTAATTCAAATTTGCTGGATAGTATCAATATAATAACTACAATTAAATAACACTACAGCGTCAGAGCGTATGGGAAAACCTGTACGCTCTTTTTTTATCAAAAATGGAGGAGAATCACATGGAAAAAACAAATGTAACAATGACTACAGAGGAAATGCAGGGTGAGCCTGCAGCAAAGGAAAATGAGACAAAGGCGGAGAAGTTTATCCGTATTGGCGAGTACCGCATGAATAAGGCGGTGGATGCCATTGGCAGACTGGAAAATCTTGCGAATCGCAGTTTCTATGAATACACACAGGAACAGGTAGACGCTATGTTTCAGGCATTAGAGGGGAGGGTTGTGGAAGTTAAGGTAAGGTTTATGCCTAAGAAAGCGGCTGAGAGTAAGACTTTCAGCTTTGGCATAACGGAATAGGAATGTAACGTGAAGTAAAGGAAAGGTAGTCATGTAGTGTATGTGGCTGCCTTTTTGTTGTATCTATGACAGGAAGGAGAACTGCGTGCGTGAGAAAATATGATTTTATATCGGCTCTGGAAAAAGAGACAGCAGCCGAGGTTGTCAAAAATCGTGAGGAATGGATGAAATATCTTATCACAGCGGCGAGATTATATAAGTATCAGTTCCGGTAACAGCTTTTGATCTATGCACAAAGACCGGATGCAACAGCGTGTGCTTCCATAGAGCTGTGGAATGAGCGTATGCACTGCTGGGTAAATAAAGGTGCAAAAGGTATCGCACTTTTGGACGAGGATGATGCACATGGAAAGCGTCTGAAATATGTATTTGATGTTTCAGATGTCCATGCGGCAAGGAGAATCGGACGGTATCCGGAACTCTGGGAATTACATGAGGAACATAAGGAAGATGTAATTAAGCGTCTGGAGCAGACTTATGGTGCCACAGATGATAAGAAGCTGTTTGAAGAAAGACTTATGGAGATAGCTGAGAGGATTGCGGCAGATTATTATGAGGAATTGCTGCCGGATCTGCAGTACATGATCGAGGACAGTTTCTTAGAGGGACTGGATGAACAGAATGTCGGTATCCGGTTAAGGGACACTTTATCTGAGAGTATTTCCTTTACACTTTTATCTGCCTGTGGTGTAGATATGCAGGAGTATGGTTCGGAATTTGCTTTTGATTTTATCCATGAATTTAATTCCATGGACACCCTTGCAGTACTTGGAGATGCAGCCAATGAGCTTGCAAAACCGGTACTTTTAGAGATTGGAAGAACCATAAGGGCATATAACAGAAGCCACGAACAGGAACAAACAGAAAATTTAACGCAGAAAGGACTTGCAAATACTTCTGAAATAGACTACAATGCGTTAAAGCGTGAAAGCGAGAGCGGACATGAGGAATATATTGACAACAATCAAAACAGCGTAGAAAGGGGCAATAGCGATGAATCTGACATACGAAAAGAACGGGGATTATCTGATTCCGACATTACAGGCGGACATTCAGCCGGAGGGAACCGTAACGAAGTACGGAATGATGAGGGAGACTTATCTGAAGGAGAACCACAGGGGCGTGTACTCAGCGTTTCTTCTGAAAGGGACATTGAAAGAACACCTGCTGACCATTCAGAAGCAGGCAGAGGAGAGAATGGAGAAGCTGACAAGCCAGATGGCGGCAACCGAGGGAGTGACAGAACAGCTCAAGGAAACCGATCAGATGCTTTGGGTAGCGAAGATGAACAACATTCGGAACCGAGCAGAGGAAGTGGTTCTAGGAGAACTGGTTTACAGTCTGTAACAGACGCAGATGATCTTCTCCGGGGAGAAGCACCGGAGCCCACCTTTACACAACTCAGCCTGTTTCCTTCTTTTGAGGAGCAGGTCGGAACAGTCGCAGCAGCGGAAGCAAGTATGAAATATACCATGCCCGCTGCTTTTTCTTTGCCACAGAATGAGCTTGAAACCATTTTAAGGAGTGGCGGAGGAAAACAGCACAGCAGGAAGCGTATTTTCGCAAAGTACACAGAGGGCAGAAATGCCGAGCAGATGGTGGATTTTCTGAAAAATGAATACGGACAGACCGGAAAAGGTTTTGAAATCAATGGAAATCCCGTATCAGTGTGGTTCGATGAGCATGGTATGAGTGTCGGCTATGGAACACAGGCAAGGGAAACACCGATTGTCACGATGGATTGGGAAGAGGTAGAGAACCATATTCGCTCTATGATTGAAAATGGTACATATATGAGTGCCAGTGAAGCATTTCTTGTGGACACACAGGAACGAAACCGTGTTGCCAATCAGATCTATTTCTTCCAGCGAGATGGCATGGATGAAATGCCGGAGGAGCTTGGCTTAAAAGCAGGAAATTATCTGGAAAGTGAAGCAAAACTCATGGAGCTGCTTTCCACCTATAAGGGCAGTGAACAGCTTAAAAATATTTTAGAAGATGCGGCGGAGCGTCTTGCATCGGGTGAAGCCGAATTAAAATGGCGGCATGTGAAATCACCGGAATATCTGTTATCGGAGATAGCAGACCTTGACAGGGAGAGACTGGAGTTTCCATTGCCGGATGCGGTGGAGGTAAAGCAGGAAGATTTTATTACACAGGATGAAATTGATTATGCACTTGGCAGAGGAAGCGGCTATGAGCATGGAGCTTTCCGTATCTATGAGTATTTCATGGAAGGACATGACCAGAAAGAAACAGTTGCTTTTCTGAAAAATGAATATGGCATTGGTGGTGGTTCCGGCGGACTGCCGGGCAATGATGATTCCCATAATGAACATGATGGAAAAGGTATCCGTCTGGAGAAAGGCAGTTATGGCAATCCGTATGCAAAAGTGCTTCTGAACTGGAATGTTGTGGAGAAAAGGCTTAGGGAGCTGATCCATGAGGATAAATATTTATCTCCACAGGGGAAAGAGAATTATAAGGCATATAAGGAAGAACAGGCAGAAAAGGCAAGACAACGAGAGCTTTCCTGTCTAGAGCATGGGCAGCGGTTAGAGTGTAAGAAAGACATTGATGCACTGATTGCTGAAAAATTCAATGGTTTAGTTCTTCCGAGGAATACAGCAGATGAGATCATAGATAAATATGGCATTGACTGTGTGGAATTTGTTCTTGCAAATACGGTTACGCATTTTGATTATGATGGTCGTTTTTCACGGAACAATAAGGACTGGGCAAAGGACATTGTTGCGGAAAATGAGTGGGAGAACAATGATCTGATTCTAAGCTCACATCCGGCAGTGCTGGACGGATTTACCAATCAGGCGAGAAGATATATCAATGTGCTTCGGGAAAAAGAAAAGGAAGCACAGGAAAAGGTCACGATTGATGGATATGAATGTAATCTGATTGATGAGTGGGGCAATGAAAAAGAGAAATATCTGCTTGGAAATGACATAGAGGACAGCAGTTTTTATTATGCACAGGTCAATGGGAAAACCTTTGAATACGACCATAAGCCGGAGCGCAGCGAGGTAGAAGATGATTATATCAATGCTTTGGCAGAGGAAGATATTGACCGACATGAAGCAGAAGTGTTTTCACGCTTTGTGGGGACGGATGGTATCGCAGAGCCGGATGAAACTGAGCCACAACAAAAATTTTCACAAGAAGAATCGCAGAAATTATCATGGCATGTGGTACATGATGCAGATGATGAATATGGCAATCCAACACAGTGGAGTGCCACCTTATCAGAGGGAGTATTCCTTTGGATTGATAAGGAAGCGGACGGATATGCTATTTATGATACGGCAGACACTACCCGTCCGGCATTGGAGACATTTTCGACTTTGCAGGAAGCAATGGACTGGGGGAATGAGCTTGCAGAAAGTGGCAGGGAAGCAGAGACGGAGTTCTCTGATGAAAGGGAACAGACCGAAGATGAACTGGACAACATAGACACGCAGGCTGCCCGTGAGCGTCTGGAGAATGGAGAAGCAGAGCAAGAGACTGAAGATATGCTGTCGCAGGTGCTTACCGGAGATTGGGAGCCGCTTACACTTTCGTCAGAGGAGAATAAAACTACACAGGAAATAAATGTGGCTGCACCGGATAAAAGCAACGCTGTTAATTTCCATATCAGCGATGATCGTTTGGGTGAAGGCTCTCCAAAAGAAAAATTCCAGACAAATATTGTAGCAATCAAAATGTTGGAACAGATCGAAGGCGAAAACAGATATGCTACACCGCAGGAACAGCAGATTTTGTCACAATATGTCGGCTGGGGCGGTCTTGCCGATGCGTTTGACGAGAGCAAATCAAACTGGTCAGCAGAATATCACCAGTTAAAGGAACTGCTATCGCCGGAGGAGTACCGCATGGCAAGGGAGAGTACTTTGAATGCCCATTATACAAGTCCGGTTATTATCCGCCAGATGTACGAAACATTGGAGAAAATGGGATTTTCCAAAGGAAATGTACTGGAGCCTTCCATGGGCATCGGCAACTTTTTTGGTATGATGCCGGATTCCATGAAAGAGAGCAGGCTTTACGGAGTAGAGCTTGACAGTATCACCGGACGCATTGCAAAGCAGCTTTATCCGCAGGCAGATGTGCAGATCAAAGGTTTTGAAAAGACTGAATATCCCAATGATTTCTTTGATGTGGCAATCGGAAATGTGCCTTTTGGTCAGTATAAGGTGGCAGATAAGCAGTATGATAAAAACAATTTCCTGATCCATGATTATTTCTTTGCAAAGACGTTGGATAAGGTGCGACCCGGAGGTGTGGTTGCTTTTATCACAAGCAAGGGAACCATGGACAAGGCAAGTCCGGAAGTCAGAAGATACCTTGCGCAAAGAGCAGACCTGCTTGGTGCAGTCAGACTTCCGAATACCGCATTTAAGGCAAATGCAGGAACCGAGGTCACTTCGGATATTTTATTTTTCCAGAAGCGTGACCGCATGGTGGAGCGTGAGCCGGACTGGGTACATCTGGGAGAGGATGCAAATGGCATTACAATGAACGCTTACTTTGCAGAGCACCCGGAGCAGATCGTAGGAAAGATGGAAATGGTATCCGGTCCTTATGGAATGGAAAGTACCTGCACAGCAGATGATTCGCAACCGTTTGAAGAACAATTACAGGAGTCTCTGCAAAATATCAATGGAGAATTTGATGCGATTGATCCGGAAGAGATTCTTACGGAGGACTTAGAAGAGCTACTTTCTGCAGATCCGAACGTCAAAAATTATAGCTTTACGGTTGTTGGAAAGGAAATTTATTACCGGGAAAATTCTGTTATGCGTCCTGTTGACGTTTCGGCCACAGCAAAAGAGCGGATCAAGGGAATGATCGGCATCCGGGATTGTACTCGTGCGTTAATTAATTTGCAGCTGAATGAGTATTCCGATGCAGACATTAAACAAAAGCAGGAAGAACTGAGTGCGTTGTATGATGGATATACAGCAAAATTCGGTATACTGAATTCGCGTGCAAACAGAATCGCATTTGATCAGGATTCCAGTTATTCTCTGATTTGCTCATTAGAAAACCTTGATGAAGAAGGAAATTTCAAGGAAAAGGCTGCTATATTCCAAAAGCGTACAATTAAGCAGGAGAAAGTTGTTACAAGCGTTGACACAGCCAGTGAAGCATTGACCGTATCTCTTTCAGAAAAGGCTGTTGTTGATCTTCCGTATATGAGTGAACTTTCCGGAAAAGATACCAAAGAAATTGTGGAAGAACTTCGCGGTGTCATATTTGAAGACCCAATCACCGGAAAATGGGAGACTGCAGATGAATATTTAAGCGGTAATGTCCGGGAAAAACTCAAAATTGCAACATCTTACGCAGAAACAAAACCTGAGTTTAGCATTAATGTGCAGGCACTTAAACAGATACAGCCCCAAAATCTCGATGCCTCAGAGATAGAGATCAGGATTGGTGCCACATGGATTGATCCGAAGTATATAGATGACTTCATGGGGGAAGTCTTTCAAACACCACATTATCTATTAGATCCTGGTGCTGTAAAAACAAGTTTTTCGAATATAACAAGTACATGGAACATTGCCGGAAAAAATGCTGAAACTCCCCGCTCTTTTGCAAATACCACATTTGGAACCACAAGAGTAACTGCGTATAAGTTGCTGGAAGATACCTTAAATTTGAAAGACATAAAAATTTATGATACCTTTGATGAAAGGAGGGTACTGAATAAGGAAGAAACGACTATTGCAAGTCAAAAGCAGGAAAACATAAAAGAAGCGTTTAAAGACTGGATATTCCGTGATCCGGAACGAAGACAGAAGATTGTAGAAACGTATAACGAACTATTCAATTCTGTTCGTCCACGGGAATATGAAGGCTCTCATTTGACATTTCCTGGCATGACGCCAGATATTGAATTAAAGCCGCACCAGAAAAATGCAATAGCCCATATTTTATAC
>ERZ773131.168-NODE-168-length-58085-cov-29.853972_pt1 | contig 58085 bp, 63 predicted proteins | sample MGYA00511082_ERZ773131 | MGnify/ENA primary metagenome ERZ773131 (study PRJEB29015, sample SAMEA2737813) | human gut metagenome | biome: human gut; feature: human-associated habitat; material: faeces | place: China | collected 2012 ... | reverse complement strand
CGCATGACTGTTAATCATGATGTCACTGGTTCGAGCCCAGTTGGGGGAGCCACAACGAGGCTCATAGTATATTCTATGAGCCTTTGTTTTTATTAAGTTTTCGGTTTGCAGAAATTATCTATTTTGGCAAGCCGGAAAGGAAAGGATATGGAACAGAATATGACTGATAGGCAATTCGATGTTCTTATGAACTCGATTATTCAGATTGTTAAAGATTCTGATTCAAAAGATGATGCCGTTGAAAAACTGCAGAATCTAATCAAAGAACAGAAGAACTGACATCTTTCTCGCTTAATTTAATACAATCAAACATATGAGTCAATCACTATATTTTGATATATAGTAATTGGCTCTTTTTTTATTGCAATCGTTTTAATTTAGATTAAGACGGTTGCTTTTTTTATTTTACAAAGAAAGGGAGATTTTAATGTACTTTACAGACACACCTGAACTTAGAAAGTTTGAGCGACAAATGAAACAAAAGCCTAACTTTGATAGGCGTAACGATTACTCTTTTGATAATGAAAGTAGTCATAAAAGAAAAGACATCAAATCTGATGACAACAAAAAATTTAATAACGGAGGTTAGACATATGAAAACAAAAATCAGAAGTCCTACTTAAATTCAACAAGATTACGAATTCAATTATGGAGGTAATATACTTGAATAAATTTGATAGAAAGCGCAGACTTGCTGAAAGCGTTAAGCAGATGTATCCACCCGGCACAAGAATCGAGCTTATCTGTATGAACGACCCATATTCTCCTGTGCCATCCGGTACAAGAGGTACAGTTCGAGCCGTAGATGATATGGGTACGATTTTTCCTGATTGGGACAACGGTCGTTCTCTTGGTGTTGTTCCCAGTGAAGATGTATTCAGAAAACTTTCGCAGGAAGAAATTGAAGCTGAAAACCAATCTTCATCAGCAGTTGAAGAAGAAACGCTTGATGAAGATAATGAAATGATTATGAAACAGTGAGGTGAGTATAAAACAAATCTTCAAAGGTATGAAGATTTATGGCAATCAAATTTTTTGATATGTTTGCTGGTATAGGCGGTTTCCGTTCAGGTCTTGAAGCCATCGGCGGTTTTGAATGCATAGGATATTGTGAAATCGACAAATATGCAAAGCAGGTATATGAAGCAATGTATGATACAGGAGGCGAACTTTACTTTGAAGATGCAAGAAAAATCATACCCGAACAGTTACCCCATATCGACCTTATTACAGGAGGATTCCCTTGTCAGTCTTTTTCAATTGCAGGACAAAGGAAAGGATTTGAAGATACCAGAGGAACGCTGTTCTTTGAAATTGCAAGAATTGCTTCCGTTAAAAGACCTAAGTATCTGTTCCTTGAAAATGTACCCGGACTCCTTAGTCATAACAAGGGCAGGACATTTAAAACAATCCTCGGTTCGTTGGACCAATTGGGGTATGATGTCGTATGGCAAGTGCTTAACAGCAAAAATTTCGGAGTGCCACAATCAAGAAAAAGATTGTATCTTATCGGATTTCATAGAGAAAAATGTGCCGGACAAGTATTATCTTTCACGCAGACAAATCCTAAAACTACTGTACAAAGATACCCGGGCAAAGAAGGTGACCGCATATATTCCTCAGAAGGAACAAGTATTACATTAACAAGTAATGCCGGTGGCTTTGGTGGCAGAACAGGTCTGTATAGCATAGAGGAATTAGGACTTCCGATAAAGGTAAATACCAAGGACGGATATCAAATTGCCTATCCCGGTGACAGTATAGATACTGCATATCTCGGTCAAAATTCAAGGCGTGGACGAGTTGGAAACCAAGTTGTACATACCCTTACAACATCCCAAACTCAGGCATATTACTTTATTGATATGAACCCTGACCCTAAAGTGACCGAAATTGCAAGGTGTATTACAGCCCGTCACGCATCTGACATCAGCAACAGAAAAGGAGAACATTCTGCTGTGTTCATAGAAGAATACAACCTTACAGATGATGAGGAACATCCTCTTGTTGTATTTGTGGATAAGGAAAAGAAAATTCATATCGGCAGAATAAGAAAGCTGACTCCGAGAGAGTGTTGGAGATTACAAGGCTTTACAGATGAGCAGTTTGATAAAGTGTTTGCAACAGGAATGTCAGATTCACAGCTATACAAACAAGCCGGGAATGCTGTTACAGTGAATGTAATATCAGAAATAGGAAAGATAATTAAACAGGTCAACGAAAACAGTAAAGCAGAATAAAAATAACAACTGATATCAATCGTTCCAAACGACTGATATTGGTTTTCATATATAAGCCGTTGGTTGAGTTAAAAACTTAATCAACGGCTTTTGTTGTTTCGGGGCGATTGATATTTAGAGATTTTAGGTGAGATGAGAGTTATAACTCCCCACCGCTGACAATTTTTCCTTTATCGCAATGTTATGCGGTGGGGAATTGCCAACGGCGGCTCGCCGGAGGAGTGATGAATATCAAAACCCCTGTTAGTTGGATGGGAAATAAAACTTCCGTCCTTCGCATTTTATACGCACTGTTTCCACTGAATTATGAAAGGTATATTGAACCGTTCGGTGGTTCAGGTGCTGTACTTTTGGGTAAGAAAAAACCTGACAAATTCGAGGTATATAACGACTACAATCACAACCTTACAAATCTTTTTCAGTGTATGAGAGATAGACCGGCGGCACTCATCAATGAAATAGGCTTTCTCAATTTGAATTCAAGAGATGATTTCAATATGTACAGAGAGTATTTCAAAGACGAAAAGTTTGACGATAGGTTTATCCAAGATGAAACAGAGAAAATACAGCTCATATTCGGAGAGCCAACGGCGGATGAATTTATAGAGCTGATGACTCGAAAAAAGCTTGATTATGATTTGCGTAGGGCTTCAATGTTTCTTAAACTCCTGCGATACAGCTATTCAAGCGGTGGAAAAAGTTTCGCCTGTCAACCTATGAATATCAGAAGTCTTTTCAGCTTAATACAGGATGTCAGCATAAGGATGAAAAATGCCGTTATTGAAAATCAAGACTTCGAGGTTTTAATAAAGCATTATGACAGAGAAAATGCCTTTTTCTACTGTGATCCGCCGTATTATTCAAGTGAATATGTCTATCAGTGCGGATTTACTTGGGAGGATCATTTGAGATTGAAAAACACCTTGTCAAATACAAAAGGCAAATGGCTTGTTTCATACAACGATTGTGATGAAATCAAAGAGCTATATGACGGATATTCATTCTTTGAGTTCAAGCGAATTCACAATATGAAACAGCGTATAAATGCAGGTGAGCAATTCCCAGAACTGCTCATCAGCAACTACGATATGTACGAACGGCAGAGAAGTCAGTCGTTTCAGTTAAGTTTGCTTGATTTAACATCAGAAGAACAAGTAAACATAGAGCAAATAATGAAGGAGTGTATTATCAATGGAAAATAGAGTATACATCAGCATACCGCTTGATTCATTAATTGTATCAGGCATCATATCAGGTTCGATTATCAAGATTACAGCCGCAGATGGCTTAATTATTCTTGAAAGATGCAAAGATGAAGTATGTGACTGCGACTGCATTTGTGATGAGTGCAGAGAAAAGCATGAATTTGAAGGAAGTGAGGATGAGAAATGATGAAATTGTATAGGTTTCTCGGCAAAAGAGGAAGAATTACAATTCCATATGAAATCCGTCAGCAAATCGGATTCAGATGCAACGATATGTTGTCATTTACAAAGCTTGATGACGATTCGGTAGTTGTGCGTAAAGAAAAAATCTGCGATAACTGTAATGAATATTTAGATGAGTTTGAGGGCGATTTTGAAGAAAATATCACCCTTGAAGATTTCCTCGACAGTCTTTCCGAAGAAGAACAGAGGGACGCACTTGTGCATCTTTCTCTGTTGTGGGCTGAAAAGCAGAAACACTAAATTGGAGGTAAATTTAATAATGGCACAGAATACAAATTTCAAAGGAAACAAAAACAACAATCAGAAAAAGAAACTGCCATATATCAAGGTGAAAATTGACAAGATCATAAGTCTTGAAGAAAGCAAAACAAAAGCCTTTGCCAGCGTCACAATCGGTGGTGCTGTAGTCGTTCACGGCGTAAGAATTATGAATTCAGCAAAGGGTCTGTTTGTTGCTATGCCTGCAAATGTATATGTTGATTATAACGGTGAAAAACATTTCAACGAGATTGCCCACCCAATTTCCAAAGAAGCCAGGACTTTACTAAACAACAAGGTTATGAAAGCATATCATCAGTCACTCGACGAACAGCAGGCAGAATCAGAAACTGAGAATATGTCGGAAGATGAATTGGAAAACTTTTTGCAGAGTATGTAGTAAAATTCTCTGGACATTTCAAAATCTTTGGATATACTTGTCGCTTGAAAGGAAGGCGATAGTATGAAAAAGAAAATGGCAATTATGCTGACATTGATTTTAGCGGCAGGAACATTCACAGCTTGTACAGCAGAAGAAAAAGTAAATAATGATATTAAGGCATCCGTAGTTTCAAAAACTGCGGATGTTTCTGTATCTGAAACAACTTCTGTAATCAGTACAACAAATCAAATTGAAACTAAAGAAACAGCAGAAATTACGGTAAAACCCACAGTATCGCAGGAAACAAAACCTTCGGAAACGGATACAAAATTCCAAGAAAAAGCCGACAGTGGGCAAAATCCGGCGGTTGTTTCGGCAACTGAACCGACTCAAGCAAAGCAAGGTTCAATATCAAAAGATACGGAGCAGAAAACCGAAGCAGCCAAAGAAAAACCTACTCAAAAAGCAACAGAGAAACCAACCGAAAAGATAACACAACCACCCACAGAGAAGAAAAGTGTTGATGTAACTTCTGCTGTAAATTCAGCCATAAGCTACGGCAAACAGCTTGGTATGAAATATGATACTTCTCTCAACACAGGCAACGCAAGTTGGTTTTCACCTACAAACGCATCATACTATGACAGCACTTCTGAGCTGACGGCAGACTGTTATGCCGATATAGAGTATGTGGCACACTACTACAAAAATGATGGCATAGTTCCAAGTGACCTGTCTTTTAATGTTGTGGCAGAAAACAACAAAATATATGTGGTCTATTGTTAGTCGGGTGTCCCGACAGACAATTTTTTCAGCACGCACTTAATTGTGGGTGCTATTTTTATGTGAAAGGAAAATGCAAATGACAATTAAAAACATTACAACAAATGATTTAAGAAAGATGAATAACAAGGAAGGACTAATCCTCCAAGGGTGCGGAGGTGAAGTAAAAGAATGGGTTGACGGTATAAATGATATTCTCACAGAAAACGGAATACTCCTTGATGATACAAAATTCGATAATGTGTCAGTGTTTCAAAATGATGGGGTTACCTGTATTCTATATCCCTTTGATAATGTTCACCTTGATGTTGGCAAGCTGTCAATGTGGCGATTGCAGTCATATACAGCCTTTGCCGGAACTTGGCTTTCCGACTATGTGGATAACAAGCTGGGCGGTTTTGAACCTGAGCAGAACAAAGCTGAAAAGGTCAAACCCGACTGTGAATTGATAGGTCAGGACGGCAATATTTTCAATCTGATGGGAATTGCAAGTCATACCTTAAAGCAAAACGGTATGGCAGATGAGGCAAAAGAAATGTGCAGTCGTGTTACGAGCTCGGGCAGTTATTGCGAAGCACTGAACATTATCGGCGATTATGTAAATATCACAGACGGCAGTGAGCAGTCCGATGATATAGATGAAGATTACGATGAAAGGCAGATGATGAACTTATGATTGTATAAAAACAGAATAAGACATCAATCGGGGCAAGGGTAAAATCTTGCCCCATATTTTTTATGAAAGGATTTTTAATATGACGAACTTAATCAAAAACAAGAAATTTACAAGAATAACGGCAATACCACTTGTTGTTCTCATCGCATTTAGCACAATGTTTACTCTCCCTGTAAGTGCGGCAAGCGGTGACAAAGCAACAATTACATTTGATTACTGTTACGACACAGCAGGGAACATTATCAGATATCAGCAGACCACGACCGACAACGGTTACACGGTCGGAACTCCTGGTGAAGAACTGTGCAAGATTTTTGCAGACGGAAAGGAAGCCTACTGCATTGAACCCGGTCACAGTTTGTTTGCAGGCAATTCCTTGACGGAGAACGGTTCGGCTGTGTGGAAAAAGTTAGGCTCTGCAAAGCAAAAGGCGATTAACCTTGCTCTGCTGTATGGTAAACCAAGTTCGGGAAAGAGTTTAAGCGGTACAGAAGATCAGAAATGGATTGCAACACAGCTCATTGTCTGGGAGTTTGTGTCAGGTTGCAGAAGTACAAATGACGGTTACAAATGCACCAACACAAAATATATAGACGGCATTTGTGCAGACGGTGCAAACCCAGGCGTTAAGTCGATTTACAATGCGATTTCAAAAAGCCTTGCAAACTATTCAACTGTTCCAAGCTTTGCATCAGCAATCGCATCAAAGGCAGAAACCTATGAAATGAAGTATAGTGATGGAAAATATTCTGTTACACTTACTGACAGCAATAACATACTTACGGATTTCAGCTTCAAGACAACAGGCAGTGTGAGTGCATCTGTATCAGGCAACAAATTGACATTAACCTCAACTTCAGCAGTAAATGATGCATTAACCTTTAATTCTGCAAAGTCGATGCCGGATGTGGGCAAAACTGTGCTTGTTCCGTATGGTGATGCAAGTTTGCAGGATGTAATCACAGGTGTTGAAAATGATGCAGACCCGATAAGAGCATATTTAAAAGTAAAGACAAGCTCAGGTAATCTGAAACTTGTAAAAACCTCCGAGGACGGAAATGTTGCAAATATTGAGTTTATAGTTAAGGGTGAAAATTTTAATAAGACCGTAAAAACGAACTCAAAGGGTGAATTTAAGTTGACAGACCTTGTGCCCGGTACTTACACAGTAACCGAAAACACAGAGGGAAAATATGCAAAACAGAACAGTAAAACTGTTAAGGTGGAGTCAGGCAAAACTGCCACAGTTTCATTTGCAAATATCCTTAAAAAGTGGAGTTTGACTGTCACCAAAACCGATGCCGAAACGAAAACAGCACAGGGAAACGCAACACTTGCAGGTGCAGTTTACGGCATCTACAATAACGGAAAACTTGTTGATAAATACACCACAGACAAAAACGGAAGTTTCACAACCTCATACTATGTATGCGGAGATAACTGGATTTTGAAAGAAATTGAGCCGAGCGAGGGTTATCTGCTCGATGAAACCGAATATCATATAGGTGCGGAAGCGAAAAATTATACAGTCGAAAACAACTCAATTTCAATGAGTGTTACCGAAGACATTACAAAGGGGAAAATCTCTATAATCAAGCATACCGATGATGGAAGTACAAAAATAGAAACTCCTGAAAAGGGCGCAGAGTTTCAGGTGTATCTCAAGTCGTCGGGCAGTTACAGTAAAGCAAAAGAAACGGAAAGAGATACACTTCTATGTGATGAATACGGCTTTGCAGAAACTAAAGATTTACCATACGGCACATACACTGTTCATCAGACCAAAGGTTGGGACGGAACGGAGTTCATAAAGGACTTTGATGTGTTCATAAACGAAAACGGCAAGACCTATAAGTATCTAATTAACAACGCAGGTCTTGAAAGTTATGTAAAGATAGTAAAGGTGGATTCTGAAACAGGCAAGCAGATTCCATATGCAGGCGCAGGCTTTCAGATTTACAATCCAAAGGGCGAGCTTGTAACTATGAAATATACTTACCCAACTGTTACAAAGATTGATACTTTCTATACAAATGAAGAAGGCTGTCTTATCACACCCGAAACTCTACCATATGGAAAAGGATATTCCATAGTAGAGGTTCAGGCTCCATACGGATATATCCTTGACAGCACTCCTGTATATTTTGATATTACAGCAGAAAACACAAGTGAAGAAAACGGCATTACAATCGTAAAAACAGAGAAGAAAAACACACCGCAGAAAGGCACGATTACAGTTGAAAAGACGGGTGAGATTTTCTCAAATGTAACTTCATCAGGTGAAGAAGTAGTAATCTATCAGCCGGAATACTCTGTCAGTGGTTTAGCAAATTCTGTATTTGAAATCTACGCTGATGAGGACATTACAACTCCTGACGGTACAGTAAGAGTGAAGGAGGATACACTTGTTGCAACCCTGAAAACAAACGAAAAAGGTACAGCAACAAGTAACGAACTTTACCTCGGTAAATATCGTGTTGTAGAAACCGTCGCTCCTAACGGAACTGTTCTGAACAAGACAGTAAATCATATTGAACTCACCTATGCAGGACAGAACGAAAAGGTGACAAACACATCAACTTCATTTGTAAACGAAAGACAGAAGGTGGAAATCGACCTTTTAAAAGTGCTTGAAAAGGATGAAACTTTTGGTATCGGTAATGGTGATGAAATCAAAAGAGTTTCTTTCGGACTTTATGCCGATGAGGATATTAAAGCATCAAACGGTACGGTTATTCCAAAAGACGGACTTGTTGAAATCATCACTTGTGATGAAAACGGTAAGGCAACATTCACAACAGACCTTCCGTTTGGCGGTTACTATGTTAAGGAAATAAAAACGGATATCCATTATATTCTCTCTGATGAAAAATATCCCGTTGTGTTTGAATACGCAGGGCAGAATATTGCAACTGTAAATATTACAGTAAACAACGGAGAACCAATCATAAATGATCTTATCTACGGTACAATCAAAGGCTTGAAGATTGACCGTGAAACTAAAGACAGAATCTGTGGTGCGGTATTCGGCTTATTCGGCACAGATGAAAAGAAATATACTGAAGAAAATGCAATCCTCACGGCAAAATCAGATGAGAACGGTGTGTTTGAATTTTTTAATATTCCTTACGGTCAGTACATTGTGTGTGAATTAAAGCCTGCCGAGGGCTATCTGCCAAACGCTGAAACCTATCCCGTTACTGTATCAAAGAATGATGAAGTAATTGAAATCACAGTAGAAAACGATAAAATCCCCGAACTGAAAACCACGGCAACCGTTGGCGGTGAAAAGGAAGTCACGGCAGGAGAAACGGTTACCATTGATGATGTTGTAAGTTACAAACATCTTGTACCTAACAAGGAATACACCTTAAAAGGTGTTTTAATGGATAAGAAAACAGGAAAGCCGTTTGTAGTTGACGGTGAGGAAGTCACAGCTGAAGTAACATTCACTCCGGAAACATCAAACGGTGAAGTAACTGTGTCTTTCACATTTGACGGCTCTGTTGTTACAAAAGAAACCGATATTGTCGTTTTTGAATCTCTGTACAGTGAAGATGTAGAAATTGCCACACACGCAGATATTGAGGACAAGAATCAGACCGTTACAATTCACCCACAGCCTGAACCTGAAAAGCCACAGACGGGCGATAACTCAAATATCGGTTTTTGGATTGGACTTGGTGCAGTAGCCTTGGGTGGACTTGTATCTGTTGTAATTATCAAAATCAAAAAGAAAGATGAGGATGATGAATAATGCGAAGGGCATATATATGTTCACCACTGAGTGGCAACATTTCCGGAAACATTGAAAACGCAAAACGATATGCCCGATATATATTTAAGTGCGGTATGGCTCCTGTCATACCGCATTTTTACGCCCTCATTTTAGATGATGAAATCCCTGACGAAAGAAAACTCGGTATGCAGGCAGGAATTTCTCTGCTGTGGGTATGTGATGAAGTATGGGTGTTCGGTGATGAAATAACAGAGGGTATGAAAAAGGAAATTATCTTTGCCGAGAAGCTTAATATCAAGGTGAAATATATATCGGAAAAGGAATTGAAGAAAACGGAGGTTATCTAAATGAAAGTAAAAAGTAATAGAATAAAACTTTTAAAGATTTTTCTGACTGTTGCCGTTGTTGCTGTTTTGTTTGCAATATCGGCAGTAACGGTATTCGCCGCAGGTGATGTTTCAAGTGCGATAGAAAGCACTTGGACGGCGGCTCAAACACAAATCAAAAACGTAGTTAATAATGTAGTTTTTCCTGCTGTTGATATGATTCTTGCAATTCTGTTCTTTGTCAAACTTGCAACAGCGTATATGGATTATCGAAAACACGGTCAGTTTGAATTTACTGCACCTGCAATCCTTTTCGGATGTCTTGTATTTTCGCTGACCGCTCCTCTGTATATCTGGACAGTACTAGGATAGAAAAGAGGGGATTAAATGTTTGATTGGTTAGGAGATTTTATCGGAGGAATAGGCGATGCTATCGGCAGTACATTTGACTTTCTCGGTGAACAAATCTCAAACGCAATATGGAACACAATGCTTCAGTGGTTTTATGAAACCATTTACAATGCCGTGGCTGACTTCTTCACAATGATGGGCAATATGGGTGCTGATATTTTCGACATTGAATGGGTTCAGGCAACAATCAATCTATTCACCTTGTTCGGCTGGGGTTTGTTCGTTGCAGGAACGGTTGTCGCCGTATTTGATGTAGCGATAGAATACCAAAACGGCAGAGCCAACATTAAGACAACTGCAATCAATGTTCTAAAAGGATTTTTCGCCTGTTCTCTTTTTGGGGTTGTGCCTGTGGAATTGTACAAATTCTGTATCAGTCTGCAAAACACTTTTTCAAGAGATTTGTCATCTATAATGGCAGGACAGCAAAGCCTCAATTTGTCGGGACAAAGCACAAGCGTTTTAGAAGGCTGTTTTGCAGTATCAACACAGACAACATTTGGGTTACTGAATCTGTTATGTATGATAGCCTTTGCTTATTGCGTTATTAAGATCTTTTTCGCAAATATAAAGAGAGGCGGAATACTTTTGATTCAAATGGCAGTAGGCTCTCTGTATATGTTCAGCGTTCCGAGAGGTTATCAGGACGGTTTTAATCAGTGGATGAAACAAATTGCGGCACTTTGCTTAACGGCATTTTTGCAGACAACTCTGTTGTTCCTCGGACTTCTCACATTTCCCGGTAATATGTTGTTGGGGTTAGGCATTATGCTGTCGGCAAACGAAGTACCGAGAATAGCACAGCAGTTTGGTCTTGATTCATCTGTAAAGGTGAATATGACAAGCATTGTTCACGCAACTACAACAGCAGTAAACCTAACAAGAAGTGTAGCGAGAGCTACGAAGTGAGGAGAATTAAATGACCACATATTTATATCCGAAAAACTTAAAAGCCACAGCCAACTTATGGCTGTGGAGTTTGAGAGATTTTGCAATTATCTGTATAGCGCTTTTGTTGTCTGTGCTTATGTTTGCACAGACACAGTTTTTTCTGCCACTTGTTGTAACTCTATGCTTCGGTTTCCTTACAATCCGACTTGAAGATACAACTGTGCTTGATTTTATCCGCTATGCTGTGAAGTATTTTATTTCAACACAACAAGAGTTTATATGGGCAGCGTGACGCTGCACCCAATTCGCACACTTGGCTTGTTGTTAACAAGTTTTGTGTGCCTGCGAAATTACTATGATATGGAGGAAAAACACAAAATGCGTAAATCAAGAATTAAGAAAAAAAGGAAGGGCAAATCAACGCAGGACTTAATCGGTATAAAGACCTTTACCAAAAACGGCTTAAAGGTTGGTAAAGACGAGCTTGTTTTCTTTATGGTACAGCCTACAAATATTTCTGTGTTGTCGCACATCAACATTGAAATCAAGATTCGTCACCTTATGATGATTCTTTCTGCTGTGCCTGATATTGAGATAACCTGTACCGATTCCTGTGAATGTTTTGACACAAACAAAAGCTATATCAAAGATAGAATTGAAGAAGAAAGTAATGAAAAAGTCAGAAAGATTCTGAACAAGGATTTGAAATTTCTCGACAGTATTCAGACGGAAACTTCAACAGCAAGACAGTTTTTGTTCATTGCAAGGTGCAAATCCGCAAAGTCGGAAAATGTGTTGCAGAAAGCAAACAGGGTTGAAAAAATCATTGCAGACCAAGGCTTTGAGGTTACACGAATGAGCAAAGGTGACATCAAGCGGTTTCTCGCAATCTATTTTGATGCAAGTATGAACGGCGACCTTATGCCTGACTATGACGGTGAACAATATATTTCGGAGGCTGAAAATGAAGAATAAAGAAAAAATCGGGTTAGGGGTTGTAACAACTGTGTTTTCGATAATTCTGATTGCCTGCTTGATTTCTGTGTTCTCACAGCTTTATACCGAAAACAAAGAAAAAGAAGAATTCAGACAGCTCGCAGACATTGTTAAGGAAGAAACAACAGAAACAGAAAACATTAGAAAGCCTAATATCCTAAAAGTCGGTAATTTTGATGTTGAAAACAGGTCTGAACAGCCTATGTATTACACAACTGACTATCAGCCACATTCAATATCAGAACTCACTTCAATGAACTCTGGTTGCTTCGGTTGGATAAGCATAACAGGCACAAACATAAACTATCCTGTTATGCACACACCCGATAATCCGCAAAAGTATCTAAACCGAAACTTTGACGGTGAATACAGCATTAGCGGTGTTCCGTTTCTTGATGGAAGATGCACATCTACAAGCACAAACCTCATAATCTACGGACACCATATGAACAACGGCACAATGTTTGCAGAGCTTTGCAACTATACAAACACTTCATACAGAGATGAACACAAAGCAGTTGTACTTGAAACAAAAGACGGTGTATCTGCATATACCGTCTTTTCTGTTCTGAAAGTTAAGTCTGATGATGAATGGTACAGGTTTACATCAGCACTTACAGAAAACAGGTACAATTCTATGGTTGAATACGCAAAAGAAAAATCTATTTATGAAACAGGTATCGCACCAAAATACGATCAGCAGATATTAACGCTGTCAACCTGTTACGGTAATAATCAGAATGACCGCATACTTGTGTTGGCAGTACGAAACCAAGGAGGTAAAAATGGGACTGTTTAAAAGAAAAACAAAGGTACTTACACCACAGCAGTCAGAGGAGATTTACACTAAAGATTTCTTCGATATGATTCTGCCGTCAACAATAAAGTTTTTTACCGACCACTACATTATTGGGGACTCATATCGCAGTGTGTGGGCGGTGCGTGAATATCCCACTTCAACGGAGGAACAGGCAATACTTTCTCAACTTGCCGACAGAAATTGTGTAACGCTTCGCATTTATCACAGACTTGTGGAAAGTATGGAGCAGAGAAAAATTATACAGAATGCCACACGCAAAAACAAACTGAAATCAAGCGGTAATGATGTGAACGAAACCATTGAGGCACAGGGCAACCTGCAGGATGTTGTTACCCTCATTGCAAATATGCACAAGAACAAAGAACCTCTTTTGCATTGTTCGGTATTTATAGAACTGAAAGCCAAGAGCAAACAGAAACTAAAGGAACTTCAAACCGATATTGCAATGGAACTGACTCGTTCAAATATTGTGGTTGACAGACTTACACTTCGTCAAAAGGAAGGCTTTTTGTCTGCTCTACCCATAGGTTCAAATCAATTCGGCAGTCTTTATGAAAGAGTGTTGCCGGCAAGTTCTGTTGCAAATCTGTTCCCTTTTAACTTCTCAGGTAAGACAGACCCCAACGGCTTATATATCGGACGAGATAAATACGGCACGAATATTCTTGTTGACTTTGACAGACGAACAGAGGACAAGACAAATTCAAACATACTGATTCTCGGCAACTCAGGGCAAGGAAAAAGTTATTTGCTAAAGTTGATATTAACTAACATCAGAGAAAGCGGAAAGAAGATTGTGTGCCTCGACCCTGAATCAGAGTATGAGAACCTTACCGACTCACTTGGCGGTTGTTACATTGACTTTATGTCCGGCAGATACAAGATAAACCCTCTTGAACCTAAGGCTTGGAATACAGGTCAAGGTGATATTGACAAAGATGCGCCTGATGCGTTTAACAAAGTTACCCGATTGTCACAACACATTGCTTTTTTAAAGGACTTTTTCAGAGCCTACAAGGACTTTACGGATGTTCAGCTTGATACCATTGAAATTCTGCTGATGAAGTTATATGCAAGATTCGGCATTACAGACTCAACGGATTACAGCGCAAAGAAACCGTCAGACTTTCCCGTAATGAGTGACTTTTACGACTTATGCGAAGAAGAATATATGACCTATGACCGCAAGAGGAAATACCTCTACACAGAAGAAGTTTTGCAGGAGGTTTGTTTGGGTATTCACAGTATGTGTGTAGGTTCCGAAAGCAAGTACTTTAACGGTCATACGAACATCACAGATGACAGCTTATTGTGTTTTGGAGTAAAGGGATTACTCGACACAAACAAAAGACTAAAAGACGCTATGCTTTTTAATATTCTCTCATATATGAGCAACAAGCTCCTTGGAGAGGGAAACACAGTTGCATCGATAGATGAATTGTATTTGTTCCTTTCAAATCCAACTGCCATTGAGTATATCCGAAACGCAATGAAGCGTGTGCGTAAAAAGGATTCGTCTGTAATTCTTGCAAGTCAGAACATTGATGATTTTCTAATCCCGAGTATTAAAGAATTTACAAAACCGCTTTTCTCAATTCCAACTCACCACTTCCTGTTCTATCCGGGCAATATCAATCCAAAGGACTTTGAAGATGCCTTAATGGTCGAGCCAAATGAATACGACTTAATAAAATTCGCAGAAAGAGGCACGTGCCTGTACAGATGCGGTAATGAAAGGTACTTGTTACTCGTTCAAGCTCCGGAGTATAAGGCAGAGATTTTTGGTAGTGCCGGGGGTAGGTGATTTTGCGGATAGACAAATTTATTTGTCTATGATATGATAATTGTAAAATTACTTATTAATTGTATATACTTGTAAGCAGGAGATGTAAAACCATATGCAGGTAGTATATTTGAACACAAATGGATTTTGTGGTATAGGGGATAAACATAGTCATTATAGAAACAATGAAAAAATTGCAAATGCAAATCAAATTTTAAGTAAGATATTTAAATTTTCAAATCCTGATATACTGTTCTTATCTGAATTTGATGTAAACTCGGATTCAGGAAAATGTGCTTTGGATAATCTCTCAAAAAGAGATTATTACAGGATATATCCTAATAATTTGAAATGGATATCAAAAAGGTATTCTTCTATTGTAATGGCATTTACAAGAGAACGGAAAAATTCTGAATCAAGTCCAAATAATTGGCTAAAATGGAATGAGATTCTAATAAATGATTATCGAATTGTTGGTGTCCATATTCCTGATAGTGAAAAAGATCAGAAAGAATCAGAAGATTTTTGGCATTGTCTTGAAGCTCATTATAAAAAACATGAAGATGATAAATTACTCTATATAGGGGATATGAATGTTTTTAAGGAGGAAACTTTTGGAAAGAAAAAGTTGAAATCAATTCTTGAAACAAGCAGAGATGGTTGGATCGAAAAATGTAACTCAAATAATAAAACGAAGGATTTTACTACAAAATATGATACAAGAATTGACTATTCAATATTATCTAAGAAAATGCCCAAAATATCAAGAATAGAAAATCATCAAGAATTTTTTAAGGAAAATTTGTCTGATCACTCAGCAATAATGATTGAATTTTAGAATTTATATTTGTGATAGCCATTTATCACAAATATAATTAACTATAATCCGATTGATTTTCTTAAATGAAATTCAATCGGATTTTTTGCGTTACGGAGGTGATACAATGTCTGCCACAATAGGTGCGGCACTAAAGAAAATAGCAGTTGCTCTGCTTACAAACCCAAAAGTTATAAAAACAATATTCGGTATAGTAATCGGCATAATCATAGTTGTGGTTATGCCGATTATTGCTGTTATTTCAATTTTCAACGGCAGTATGGATATTGACACGGACAAGTTAAGTCAATCTATACAGGAAAATATATCTGCCGAGCAGATGGCAAACTTTCAGCTTATCAACGACACAATGACCGAGGTTGAAAAACAGCTTGATAAAAAGAAATTGTCTGACTACAATACGCAGGCAGAGGTAATATATCTGTTTTCTCTGTCTGATAAATCAAAGGATAAAGATTTTGTAAAAAACTTTGTTTCCTGTTTTAAGAAGAATCAGTCTGATGAGGATTTGATAAATGCCGTCAATCAGAAATTCGGAACAGAGATTGAATATGACGAGTTCCAAAAGATGATGCAGTCAATCAATGGTGCTGAAATCAGTACTGCAGGTTTTACTGATAAGACCACAAAGAATAATCTTGACCTTGTTAAGTGGTGTGAGAACGCATACAAAAACGGCTGGGGTTATGTATACGGCGGTTACGGTCAGGTATGCACCAAGCAATATCTCGACCAACAGGCAAGTCTGTATCCCGGCAACAACGAGGCAGGCGGCGAAATGCGACAGGTTGGTGAAAAGTGGCTCGGCAATAGAGTCTGCGACTGCATTGGTTTAATCAAGTCATATATGTGGTACAATTCAGATACCGGTGAAATAACTGTTGGCTCCAACAACTTTCAAGATTGTAATGCAACATCAATATGGAACTACACAAAAGAGTCTGGAGACATTTCAACTATGCCTGACATACCCGGACTTGCCGTTTGGATGCCCGGTCATATCGGTGTATATGTTGGCTATGGTTATGTAATTGAAGCACAAGGTACAGCCTACGGAGTTGTCAAAACAGAGCTGAAAGGACGAGGTTGGACGAAGTGGCTGAAGATACCCAATATCAAATATGTAAACAAAGCAATAAGAAATAACGAGGTGATTTTTTATGAAGAAAACAAGCGTAAGCATAATGTACGATGATGAAAAGCTCAATGCAGTTAAGCTGTATATGTCACAGCGTGATTTGAATTTCAAAGAAGAACTTGAAAAATCGGTTGATACTTTGTACTCAAAATATGTTCCTACAAATGTCAGGGAATTTATTGATATGAAGTCATCGCAGGCAAAACCACCCAAACCTAAAAAGCCTAAGCCACAGGAAGAAAATACCGAGGTGGTAACTTGAAAACTCAAAACTTTGGTGTAGAAATTGAAATGACCGGCATCACTCGCAGTACTGCGGCTAAAGTGATTGCCGGTTATTTTAATACCACAGCAACTCATATCGGAGGTTGCTATGATTTATATTCTGTCCGTGATAATGATAACAGACAATGGAAGATTATGCGTGATGCGAGCCTTAGATGTACCAACCGTTCAGGTGAACAGGCAAGTGCTTTGTACTCTGTTGAATTTGTCACACCCATTTGTAATTACAACGATATTGAAACTATACAGGAGTTAGTCAGAAAACTTCGTGGTGCAGGAGCAAGAGTGAATTCCAGTTGTGGTATGCACTGCCATATTGATGCATCAACACATACCCCGAAAACACTTCGCAATATAGTTAATATTATGGCATCAAAAGAGGACTTGCTCTACAAGTCACTTAAAGTGAATGTTAGCCGTGAGCATTACTGTCAGAAGATGGATACAAGATTTCTTGATGAAATCAATAACCGACCTCCTCTTTCAATGGAACAACTAAAATCAATGTGGTATGACGGAGGTGACTACAGCTACAGACACTATGATGACAGCCGTTATCACGGATTGAATTTGCACAGCGTGTTCAGTAAGGGTACTATTGAATTTCGCCTGTTCAATTCAACACTACACGCAGGAGAAGTGAAAAGTGCAATTCAGCTTTGCCTTGCAATAAGTCATCAGGCTTTAATTCAAAAGTCTGCACGACATACAAAAACAGTATCGGATAACGAAAAATATACTTTCCGTACTTGGTTGTTGAGGTTAGGACTTATCGGTGACGAGTTTAAAACCGCCCGTTATCATCTCCTGAAAAATCTTGACGGCAACATTGCATGGAAAGATCCTGCACAGGCTGAAAAGCAAAAGGAAAGACTTGCACAGAAAAGACTTGAGGTCTTGCAGAACAGTACAAATGAAAATATAAATTCAGAACCCGAAGTTGAAACTGCTGAACAGCAGGAAGAAACTTCGGGCTTAGTTATGAGAATGTAAGGAGGAAGAATTATGAGTAAGTTATATGTTGCCTATGGAAGCAACTTGAATTTAAAGCAGATGGCATATCGTTGTCCAACTGCAACTCTTGTGGGAACAGGAGTGATAGAAAATTATGAATTGCAGTTTAAAGGTATGCCGACAGGAGCATACGCAACCATCGCACCCTGCAAAGGAAAGTCCGTTCCCGTTGCTGTATGGGATATAAAACCTATTGATGAAATGCGACTTGACCGATACGAGGGTTATCCCTCACACTATTTTAAACAGGATGTTCCTGTCATGATGAATAACGGAGAAGAATTGTCTGCTATGGTTTACATTATGGATTTAAAACAAAAGTTCGGATTGCCGAGTAGCAATTACTATTACACAGTTCTTCAAGGTTACCATGATTGCAATCTTGATGACAGTGTGTTTAAAGATGCAGTGAAGAACAGCGCAGATAGATTCGTGGAAGAACAAAACAGTGAACCGAATTTATTTGACGATGAATGTTTTGATATGGGAGGTATGAAATTGTGAATGAGAGAAAGAAACTGAAAAAGCAACTTGGAGATAAATATATTTTTAAGAAGTATCTTTCGTCAGCCAAGGTCAGAAAAATACTTTCTGAAAATCCAAAGGACAAGCACGAAAAGTTATTTGCATCTCTGACAGTAGGTTGTGTAAAAATCAATGCAATAATATTTCCCACACCTGACTGTATGACGATAGGATATGACATTCTTGTAAAGGACACTCCCGACAGCAAAGAGTGGATATGCTATGACACATTAAATGATGATGTGAAATACAATTTTCTGAATTTGGAGCAGGAAATGTTTAATATACTAAGCCGTGAAGTTAAAGCGTACGGTTTGTCATATACCGACTGCAATTTTGAAGTCGTAAACGGCAAGGTTATGAATAAGGAATAAACGGCGAAACTTTCGCTACATTTGCCACGTGTCAGCTTTTAAACAAGAAGTCGGGAAAGTATCCGAAATCGCATAAAAGCCAAAATCAGGCGGTTTGTGGCAAGGTGTGAAAAATCGAAGTTACGGCAAATCGGGCAGTTTTTCGAGGGTAGGTATTTAAGCAGGATAAAGGCGTATTCCGTGCAGGCACGGATATGCCGAATTACACCGACCGGCAACGCCGTTCGGGACTTTTCAAAGGTGTTACATTTTCATCTTTGTGTTACCGATTGTATTCCAAACTGCCCGATTTTGCCGTTTTAACGAAGATTTCTATGAATACTCAAAGTGTTACCGAAAGGAAAGATGAAAAATGGATAAGGATTCTAAACGAATAGGACTGTACATCAATCAGGATTTACTCAAAGCCTGCGACAATGCAATCTCAAGAACAAACGCTACTTCAAGGAGTGATTTTATCTCAAGTGCTATTGAGTTTTATATCGCCTGGCTGGACTCAAAGAACATCAGCCGTGTGCTGACTCCTGCACTTGAGTCTGTAATCGGTTCAAAAATACTTGATACAGAGGACAGAATTGCAAGAGTATTATTCAAGCAAGGTGTAGAACTTGCAATGCTTATGCACGTGGTTGCCGCAACGAATAATATTGATGAAAGCCAACTGAATAGTTTGCGTAAGTTATGTGTTGATGAAGTCAAACGCAATAGTGGTAAGTACAAATTTGATGATGCGGTTAGGTTTCAGAAGGGATAAACTATGCCCAGAATCATTATGAAGTCACCGTATATGAAACCAAATGGAAGATCGCATATCGGCAACTATGTAAAATATATTGCAACCCGTGACGGAGTTGAAAGTGCCGACAGCACACAAAAATTTATGGAGCAAACCGTACAACAGAATAATATTATCAAGAAACTGCTTTCCGATTATCCCGATTCAAAGGACTTGTATGAGTACGAAGATTATGTAAATAATCCTACTCGTGGAAATGCAGACGAGCTGATTATGAGTATCGCCGAAACTCATTCAGAATTATTCAACGACCGAGAAAAGTATGTAAAATACATTGCAGAACGACCGAGAGTTGAGAAACTATCAACACACGGTCTATTTACTGATGAGGGTGTACCGATAGTTCTTTCGAAAGTTCAAAAGGAAGTAGCAGAATGCAAGAGCAATGTGTGGACACATATCATTTCTTTAAAGAGAGAAGATGCAGAAAGGTTGGGCTACAACAATGCAAATGCATGGATGAATCTCATTCGTTCACAACGAAATATGATAGCAGAAAATATGAAAATTGCACCTGAAAACTTCAAATGGTATGCGGCTTTTCATAACGAGGGACACCACCCTCACATTCATATGATTGCATATTCTACAAAACCGAATGAAGCATATCTAAGTGAAAAAGGTATCGAAAACATCAAATCAAACCTTGTACAAGTAATTTTCCGTCAGGATTTGATAAGTATTTATCAAAAGCAAACCGAACACAGGGATAAGCTACGAGCAGAGGCGAGGTATGTTGTTGATGATTTGGTTTCAAAAATCAATTCTGAAATCTATATCAACTCATCTATTCAGCAAAAGCTGTTGGAACTTGCCCACAGACTTTCAAAGACAAGTGGGAAGAAGGTCTACGGTTATCTCAAACCTGATGTAAAGTCACTTGTTGATTCCATTGTTGAAGAACTTGCAAGTGATGAAAGAATAGCAAAGCTGTATGATTTATGGTATGAGCAAAAGGAAAACACTATCAAAACCTACACAGATGAAGTGCCGGAAAGAATACCTCTTGCTCAAAACAAGGAGTTTAAATCAATCAAAAATGCAATAATCAAGGAAGCGTTGAAACTCAATCTCACCGAAGATGAGGTTGAAGAAATCGAGAATGCAGACGAAGAACCTGTTACAAGTCCCTTTAAATATGAAGAAAACACCTCTGCCGAATCGGATTTTGATTCAGGCAGAGGTGTTCTGTATCCTAATTATTCAATTAAAACAAACCGAAACAGCGTTGCCGTTTCTTCATTAAATCTCCTGCGTTACATCTGCAATATGATTCAAAATCAACTGAGATTTGAAGAAAAGCAGAAAGTACAAAGGACAGATAAAAAATTACAGCAGAAGATTAATGATAAGAAGCAGGCACAGGGTTTGAAAATGTAAATGGCGGAGACTGGGGGAGTCGAACCCCCAGGCGTGTTACCTTATTTCAATGTGTGGCTGAGATACTGGACATAGTAGCTGTTACAATCTCCACAACCGCCTGTAATATCCGCCAGCATACATGTCACTATTAATTTCATAATATTCTCTCCAGACAATGTGAATTTGAAATCTAAATTGCTCTTGATTATAAAAGAAATTGAAACAGAAAAGCCAGAAATCAAAATTGCAACCACACTCATTAAGGACTATTCTATAATATTATTATAGCAAAAAATTGTTTTATTTCAAGCGTAAAAAATAAATATTTCTCCGCCAAGGGGCAACTATACCCAAACAAAGACAGGTGCCACCTGTCATGGTGATAGGAGAAGAACTTACCCAAGTTAAGATATTACAGCAGAAAAGAAAAATATATTAAAACTAAGGAAGTGATAACAATATCAACATACATTCATTTTACAAAAGAACAACGAGAACAGGCAAGGCGAACAGACCTTGCCTCTTTTCTTTTAAGCCAAGGTGAAAAAGTTAAGCGTTCCGGTTCGGAGTATGAGTGGCTTGACGGTTCACAAAAGGTAACAATCAGAGGTCATCTCTGGTATCATCAGTACGAACAGAAAGGCGGTGATGCAATAGACTTTGTCCGCAGATTTTACAACAAGGACTATGCACATGCGGTTGAAATGCTTTTGAATGGTAGCGGTGGTCAAATTATAACCTCACCGCCCATAGAAAGAGTACACAAATCTTTTGAACTGCCACAGAAAAATGATAGAATGAGCAGACTTTTTTCTTATCTGCTGTTGACTCGTGGCATTAATAAAGATGTGCTTTATGAATTTGTGCGTAGAAAGATGATTTATGAATCTGCCGATTATCACAATGCTGTATTCATAGGTTATGATTTAAACGGCAACCCTCGCCACGCACACAAGAGAGGAACTGCAACAAACAATCCGTACAAAGGAAATGTTGCAGGCAGTCAGCCTGAGTACAGCTTCCACTTTAACGGCACAAGCGACAGATTTTATTTGTTTGAAGCACCGATAGATATGCTCAGTTTCATTTCAATGCACAAAGATAATTGGCAACAACACAGCTATGGGGCATCCTGTTCAGTTTCTGACAGGGTGCTTTTTCAATGTTTGAAAGACAACCCCAACATCAAAAATGTGTATCTATGTTTCGATAACGACCAAGCCGGGCAGACATCAAACAAAAGAATTGCAGAAAAGCTAAACAAAATGAACATACAAAACGAAATCCTCATCCCAAAACACAAGGACTGGAATGAGGATTTAACTTTATCAGAGAAAGGAGATGACCAAATATGCCGCCAGGAATTATAACTTTGATTATCGCAACAGGTGCAATGTTTGCTATGTTCATAATCATTTCTACGGTCGGCAATTACTATTCGCTGAATCGTATAAAGGATAAAACTGTTGGACAAGGACAGCACGGCACAGCTCGGTGGGCGACCAAAAAAGAGATACGAAACACCTACAAACAAATTGTTTTTCAGCCAAATGAGTGGAGAACAAATCCCGATATCCGTCCCACGGAACAAGGCATAGTTGTAGGTTGTAAGAGCCATAGAGGAGGTACAACAGCACTTGTCGATACAGGAGATGTTCACGCACTTATGATTGGTGCGGCCGGTGTGGGTAAAACTGCCTACTGGCTCTATCCCTGCATTGAGTATGCCTGTGCAACCGGTATGTCATTCTTATCAACGGACACTAAAGGCGATGTAGTTCGCAATTACGGAACGATTGCAGAAAAGTATTACGGTTACAATGTTTCTGTTATAGACCTGCGTAATCCCACACGCTCACACGGAAATAATCTTCTGCACCTTGTGAATAAATATTTTGATTTATACAAGGAAAATCCCGACTGTCTTTCCTACAAAGCGAAAGCCGAAAAGTACGCAAAAATCATATCAAAGACGATTATCTCAAATGGAATGGACGGTGCATCTTTCGGTGAAAACTCATACTTCTATGATTCCGCCGAGGGTTTGCTGACTGCAACGATTCTTTTAGTTGCAGAGTTTTGCAAGCCTGAAGAAAGGCACATTGTTTCGGTTTATAAAATCATTCAGGAATTGCTTGCTCCATCAGGACAGAAAGGCAAAAATCAGTTTCAACAGCTTATGGATTTACTGCCCGAAAATCACAAGGCTAAATGGTTTGCCGGTGCGGCTCTTAACACATCAGAGCAGAGTATGGCATCTGTTATGAGTACAGCACTTTCAAGGCTTAATGCTTTTCTTGACAGCGAGTTAGAGCAGATTTTGTGTTTTGATACAGAAATTGATGCGGAAAGATTTTGCAAGGAGAAAAGTGCAATCTTCATTGTTATGCCGGAGGAGAATCCCAATACATTCTTTATGGTGTCTCTTATCATTCAACAACTGTACCGAGAGATACTTGCAGTTGCTGATGAAAACGGAGGTAAACTTAAAAACCGTTGTGTGTTCTTTTGCGATGAATTCGGCACTCTGCCTAAGATTGAATCGGCAGAAATGATGTTCTCTGCCTCTCGTTCAAGACGGTTACAGATAGTGCCAATCATTCAATCCTTTGCACAGCTTGAGCAGAACTACGGTAAAGAAGGTGCTGATGTAATCATAGACAACACACAGCTAACAATCTTCGGTGGCTTTGCTCCCAACAGCACAAGTGCTGAAGTATTGTCAAAATCACTTGGCAGTAGAACTGTGATGAGTGGTTCGGTGAGTAAAAGCAAGAACGACCCGTCACAGTCTTTGCAGATGATAGAACGACCATTGATGACACCTGACGAGTTAAAGGCACTACCAAAAGGTACATTTGTTGTTATGAAAACAGGCTTTTACCCGATGAAGGTTAAGTTAAAACTGTTCTTTAAGTGGGGCATTGAATTTGAAGAACAATATCAAATAGCAGAAAACGGCAACCGAAATGTCCAGTATGCTAACCGAGTTGAAATAATAAACGGCATTATTGAAAGTTATCACCCTGAACTGACGGAAAAGCCTATAACTGAAACAGATGAAGTTGATAACCCACAGACCGGAAATATCCGTACAGAACCTAACGAAAATGAGTACGAGCTAAAAGGTGCAGATAATAAAAAGACAGTTCTAAAGACGGAGGCGAAACACAATGAGCAACCTTGATTATCTCTACAAAATGGATTTATCACACAGAGCATTTACCGTCTATCGCTATCTACTTGACCGAGCCAACAAAGACGGCGAATGTTGGCCCTCAGTAAATACAATAGCAGGCGACATAAAGCTGTCGCCTGGCACAGTAAGAAGAGCTATTAAGGATTTAAGAAAAGCAGGGTTGATAGAAACTAAACAAAGATATAGGGATAAGGGTGGTAAAAGCAGTTTGCTTTATAAAATAAGAATTTAATAATACTTATTTTATTACTAACAATGGTATATACAAAAATCTATTTCGGTAGTAAATAGATTATTTTCACAATTCAAATTCATATGACCATCATATTTTTTTAAGACTTGTTGGATAGAGTATAAACCAATTCCATGTGTAGCATGATTATCCTTAGTTGTTACAATTGTGTTATTTTTGATTTCAACATTTTCAGATGTGGGATTTGTGAAAGTCACAAAAATATAATCGTTATTTTGTTTGACTGAAACGGATATTGATTTAATCTTATCATTATTAATTTTTAAGCAGGCTTCAATTGCATTATCTAATGCGTTACCAAAAATAATGCACAAATCAACTGGTGTTAATACATTTTGAGGAATGAAACCATCAAATGAAATATCGATATTATTTGCTCTTGCTGTGTTTGATTTGTCGGAAAATAACGCATCAACAATGTGGTGCCCAGTATGGAATAAATCGTTTGTTTCAATGATTTGATTACAATCCTTAAGATATTGCATGGCACCATTTATATTATTTTTTTGTAAATAAGCAATTAATCCTATTTTCAGATTATTGTAGTCATGGCGAAATTTTCTAAGGTCTTCGTTTGCTTTGGCTAAATGCTCGTAGTAATTTACTTGTTTAACCATATTATTTTGTATAGTAATATTTAACTTCTTATAATATGTACTTTCTAGATTATTCAAAATAAGTAAATAGATTACTACTAATGAAATCACTAAAAATAATATGATTAAAAAACAGGCTAGTGTAATTATAGGTGTATTAGGATATTTAGATACAATAATGGTAAGCAATGATATAAGAATAAATAATATCCATAAAGATATGATTAATACTATTTTAACACTTTTAGATGTTAGTATTATGTTTTTGAAATGGTTATAAAGCGTGTTGTTTTTATATGATAAAAATATAGCAAGCAATACTAAGACAATATTTATAATAACATTTAATATTTCTGATATAAATATATCAACATTAAATAATAGAAACAAAAATGAAACAATTGAACTTATTAGCGAAAAAGTACCAACGACTGCAAGTGATATGTATATATTTTGTTTTATTTTCATTCCATTTAAAGATATCAAAGGAAATACAAAATAAAGTATTATAGTTGATAAAAAGAAAATCAGATTATTGTAATTAGTTTTTTCTAAGAAAATGATAAAAATTATTGAAATTATTGGACAAAGAAAAATAACTTTTTTTATTTGCTTTTTAAGTACTTTTATAAAAATAATATATAAAGTAATTTGTAGTGCGATAATTTCACTAATGGCATTCCAATTCATTGAATTCCTCAAATTATAAGTCTTTTAAATAATTATAGTATTTTTGCTTGAATTTAGATAAGTAGTTTCTGCTTATAGGTAATTCTAGGTCGTAATTACGGACTTTTACATAATTTTGACCTCGTTCTGAAATATACATAAAATTAATTATGAAAGATTTGTGAATCCTAAAAAAGTGTGTATGTGGGAGTACTTTGTACAAATCAGTAAGTGATTTTTTAGTTTCGTATATTTGTTCATTGCATAGATGTAAATAACTACTTTTATTTTGAACTTCTATAAAGGTAATGTTCTCGGTGTTTATAGTAAAAAATTCATTGTCAGATTTAATTGAGATATCATAATTTGTTTTAATGATTTTTCTAAAATCATCCAGTGCTTTATAAAGTCCGTCAAACAAAGTATTTTTGACAACAAATCTATATGTATCAACATCATAAGCAGAAATAGCAATTTCCGGATAACTTGTTAAAAATATAATACAAGAAAATTTATTAATTCCAGAACGAAGTAATTTTGCGGTTTCCAATCCATCAATTTGCTCCATTTGATAATCAAGTATGATAATATCGTACTTGATTTTAGTGTTTATCAAATCGTATCCACAATCATATGTGTCAACGACAGATTCCCAATTATGAAGATTAGAATAATCATATATTTTAGATTTAAGAACAGAAGAAAATGATTTTTCATCATCACAAATAGCAATTCTCATAGGTATCACTTCATCTTACGCTTATAATATATCACCTTGCGCCAATTTTTGGTAATTGCATTCTGTTTTTTGATATTGTATTGCCTCGGGGGGTGATATAATATGTATAACTTTATAATGCATTTATTCAAATCTATTTTTGGTTAATTAAGTAATGTCTATTGTTTTAACAATAGACATTTTTACTTATTATAGCATATTTTTATTTCTGTTTAAAGTAGTAATAACATCAATTAATATTGATTTTTGTTTTGGAGTCCAATTTTTTGTAAGCTCAGTTAATTCGGTATCTCCGTAAGAAGATTTATTCATATCTGAATCAGATAATAGATCGACTATTTGTACATTTAGTAGGTAAGCAATTTCATCCAATCGTATTAATGATACTTTTGCTGTACCACGTTCAATAGCACTTATATATTTGGAAGAAACATTTAGATCTTCTGCTAAATCGGATTGAGTTTTATTACATTGCTTTCTGTACATTTTAATTTTCCTGCCTATAGCAACATAGTCAATCATATTATCACCTAAGATAATTGTACAATTTATAACTTTATAGTAAACTAACTTATAGGTTTAGTGTAAATAATATATATTGAAATATAAGAAAAATATATGTATAATTGTAATTAATTCTACATCTTACACCGTTTTTGTTACATTTTGCGACAAATATTTCTGCTTGTCAACTTTAATGTTTTATAATTTGAAAGCTATCGTATGTAAGTGTTAATTATATATTGATAGTACATTTAAATATAGTAATAGTATAAACTAAAGTAAAATGTTTAGCTTAATATAAGCAAACTAAATTGAGGTGGAAAATGAAAAAAGTAAAATGGGATTTAGATGTTATTGATGATGAATTTTCGTTAATGTCAATGCACTCTCAATATTCAACAGTTGGCGGTTTTAACACAATGCCAATTCCAACAGGCCCACTTGTAGGCTTAGATTGGTTAATGGATATTATATTCGGAACATGTCATTAATAAATTACATATGAGGTGAAAAATATGAAAAGAGTAGCTTGGAATTTTGAAATCAGTAAAGATTTCAATACATTGTCTGAAGAAAATCAGATGTCTACAACTGGCGGAAAATTTAGCTTTTGGGATTTACTACCAGATTGGACAGATGCAGTAGAATGGTTGCTTGATATAGGTACTATTACTGCATATGCACCGACTGTATGTTAATAAAAGCAGTTAGTATTTAGAATATAATTTATTACTATATTTTAGATGTACTATCAATATATAATTAATTTTTTATTTTGGAAAAATGTTTTGTTATCATATAAAATTAGTTTTTAATAGGAGGAATAGTTTTGAAAAAGTTTAAAGCTATATGTGAATCGGTGAGTTATTTTTTTATTTTTTCATTTACACCAATAATATGTGCATTAATAATTTCATTTATATATGTATGCTTTAGTAAAATAAATTTAAATCTTCCTCAAATGTCAACCTATGTTGTGGAGATAATTGCTTGTTCATTAATTATGATTATTTTTTATTTTATTCTAAAAGTAAAGAGATATGATTTTGTTGATAGTATAAAACTAAATAAAATAACTCTGCATTCGGCATTGCCTTTTATTCTTTTAGGATTATCAGTATATTTTATTTTTATAATTCTATTAAATTGTATACCATTCTTTCAGGGAGAAGATACTGTTTCAAATACAAATGATTTGCACAAATCAGTCAATGGAATAAATGTAGTTTTTTTGTTTGTAGCCAAGAGTATATTAGCTCCAATTGTCGAGGAGGTTACATTTCGTGGCTTAATCTATTCAAAACTAAAATTGGCTTTTCCAATATGGGTATCATCACTTTTAGTTTCGTTGACTTTTGGTGTTATTCATTTTTCATCATCTATCTTCACAGTATTGTCAGCAATTTTATTGAGTTTGATTTTTAATTACCTTGTTGATAAATATAATTCAATAGTACCTGGTATACTAATACATTCAGCTTATAATTTTACAGTTACATTTATACAATATAATATTAGATATTTTGATTTTGCGACATATGAAATACCGATTATGGTCGTTTCAATTCTAACTTTTATCTTTTCTATAATGTGTATTATTTTTAACACTAAGAAATTAAGTAGTAATTAGGGGTGAGAAGCAAGTGAAATTAAAATTACTTAAAGGATTTAATATTAATATATTATACATATGTGATATCAATAACTATCTATATTTGCAAGATGATTCAATTATTAATGAAATAGATATAGATAAAGAAATTTCTGAAGAAGAATTTTTAAATTTTATAAATCTTAATTTCCCAGAAAAACTAGATGAATTTATAAAAAACTTAAATCGTAAGAAGCATGTTGATAAGCAAGAAAAAACAAAAATAAACGAGTACACAATTTGCATTCATCCATCCAGAAAATGCAATCTAAAATGTAAATATTGTTTTGGAGAGGAAGATTACTTACCTTGTGATGAGATTTCTTTAGAAACCGCAATTAAAGCAATTAATTACATAGTATTGGATTATGGCGTGAATGGAAGCCTGTATACAGTTGATCTGTCTGGCTCGGGAGAGCCCTTATTGCGTCTTGATTTTATAAAAAAGTTGGATGAGTATTGTGACAGGCTGAGAAATAAAATTGGGAAGCAGATTCTAATTAAATTTGCTACAAATGCGACTTTAGTAACTGATGAAATTGCTGATTACTTACATAATAGTAAATGTATAATTTATGGGGTGAGTATAGATGGCAATGAAAAACAAAATCTTAATAGACAATATAAAAGTGGAAAACCAGTTTATAGTGACTTGATAAAAGGAATTGATAAAATTAATAATGATTTGCTAGGTCTAGCAGTTACAATTACACATCAAAACGAAGAAGTAGATGAAATTTATTCTCATCTATATTCTTTAGGTGTAAGTGCGATTAGTATGCATTTCGTTCGAGATTATACCGATTCAGACACATCATTATATAAAATTGATATTGATAATCTTTTGTTTCATTACAATAAATTATTAAATTTGATTATCAATAATATTAAGGCGGGAAATAACGAATACATAATGCCATTAATTCGTGGTGATGATTATTTTGGAGTGTTAATTAAAAAAGCTTTTTTTAAAGGAAATATACCAAAATTTAGATGTCCCGCAGGGCGAAGTAAATTTGCCGTTAACCAGAATGGGGACTTGTATGCCTGTTCTGTAATGAATGGGAATAGGGATTTTTACGTCGGAAATATCTATGATGGTATTGATAAAGAAAAACAAGCTACATTTATGAATTCAAATATAGAGATGAGTGAAAAATGTAATGATTGTTGGTGTAAAAATATATGTGCTGGAGAATGTATGGCGAATTCATATTTAAGAAGTAAAACATTATATGAACCAAATGACTTTCTTTGTGATTTAAAGTATCAACTTATTCCTAAAGCAATAACATTTATAGAATATTTAAGACTGAATTATGAAGAAACTTATATGATGATTAAAAATTTTATTTTAAGTTCAGTTACATTCTCACATTCAGATTCTGCAACTTGGGCGGTGCTAAAATTTCTAAAAAATAAAAAATGCAATGTGACTTTTTCGGAAGTATCTAATTCATTATCCGCTATGAAAATTATAGAATGCAATTCTTTTGAGAAAGGAATACATCCTCAATATGTAGAAAAATATTTATCAAATTATGATAATAATATATGTGCTGTTTATATAAATAATGTAGATTCATTTGAAGAGGTTAAACAATTTCCTATAATAGCCTATTTAAATAAAGTTGAAAGTCCATATTATCAATATTTATATATTGAAAAAATAGAAAAGAATTTTATTTATTTTAATTCAGTGCAATATGACACCGTTAAATCAATAGGAATTCAAGAGTTTTTGGACAAATTTTCGAGTGTTTTTATTGGTGATTTCAATGATTTGGTTTAAAATAGAAGTTGTTGAGTTATAAAAATATTCACAATTTAATTTAATGCTTGTCGCTTTGATTATAAAATAATATCAAATATAGTTATAGCATCATTCTAAATATTTATTCTCAATATACCCTAGAAAGGAAATGGTGAAAATGGAGATATTTAGTAATAGAAAATATTCAGTAGAAAATATACTTACTTTTAGGGGTAAAGTCAAACAGGAAACAATAAATAATATAATGGCAAAAGCCATAGAAACGATAAAAAAAGAAAACTTAGAAATAACCGGACCTGCTATAACTGCGATCCATTCTATTGAAAATTATGGCTCAAATCAGTTATTGGATTTTGAATTGATAGTGCCTATAAACGGAGAAATGTCATCTGTCGATGATTATATTTACAAAGATAAGTTTGTGATAGAGAATGCTGTTATGTTTAGGCATAAAGGGAATCCTCAGGATATGAACTCCGAGATGGAGAGTTTGGCACGATACATTAGAGATAACAAACTAAAACCTTCTACACCTTTTTATAATATTACAGTAAAAGGTGCAACTGTTCCGTCAGAAATAAATGATATGATTGTGGATGTTTATATCGGTATCGAAAATAGTGGTATTTAGCGAATTATTTAATTAATTCAGTATGTTCTATATGTTTTATAACACGGAAGTGCGCATACTGTGTTAAAAATGTATTTGAATATAAATTTATAAAATACAAGGAGGTACATAACAATGGAAAATGTTATGACAAAAGGTTTTGTTGAACTTTCAACAGAGGAAAAACAAAGTTCAAATGGTGGTGGATTTGTTGCTGCATTGTATATGGCAGCATTTATTGCAGGTACAACACCTTTAGGAATTTGTATTGGTGCTGGTCTTGTTATTGTTGGCGCTGGTTGCTGCATATATGGTATTGCAACTCATTAAAATTGAGAGGAGATATTATAATGGATTGTTATATTGAACTAAGTAAAGAAGAATTGTCAGTAATTGATGGCGGTTGTACATGGTGTAAAGTAGGTGCAACTTTGATTACTGTTGGTGGGGTTGTTGCTTCGGGTTGTAATCCTGTTGCTATAGCATTTGCTATTCCAGGTATTATTTTTACATGGGCATGTTAATTCTTTGCTTTAAATAACTGTATAAACCCTTTCTTTATCTATTATAAAAAATAAATAGATAAAGAAAGGGTACGGGAAGGAGATAAAATGGATAAAGATAAAATTACTTTTTTAAAAAAACAATGGCTAAAAAATAACATATTTGCGATTATAGTGACTGTAATTATTGTTGCAGTTATTTATATTGTAGCGTTGATTTTTCATAATTTATATATTGTTTTATTTAATATAGTATTTTCATTTGCGGCGTACTTTTATTATAGAAATAAAATGATGATTTATGTTGAGGAAAATCTATATAAATAAAATTATTTGGTCAAGTAAAGTAAGTTATATAATAATCGCAGATATAAAATTAGATAATGCGTTTTTACTGAAGTCTCAAAATAAGAATAAATACAAGTTGTTTTTGTACTATAGCTGCAAAGAGTAAAAATCATCTTTAATGGAAGGGGAAATTTGCTGTGAAATATAATTGCGTAAAACAACACGACATAACTGACTGTGGCGCAGCCTGTCTTGCCACAATATCAAAACAATATGGTTTGAATTTATCAATTTCTAAAATACGAGAAGTGGCAGGTACTGATAAACAGGGTACAAACGCATATGGTATGATAAAAGCGGCAGAACAGCTTGGTTTTACAGCAAAGGGTGTAAAAGGTAACCAAGAAGCGTTCTTTTCTGAATTCCCTCTCCCTGCAATTGCTCATGTTATTGTTGACGGCAATCTGATGCACTATGTTGTTGTACATAAAATCTCAAAAAAAGAAATTATTATTGCAGATCCCGCAAAGGGGATTGTAAAATACACCCCCGATGATTTCTTTAAAATTTGGACAGGCGTTTTAATTTTAATGGTGCCTACAGTTGATTTTGAAAAGGGCAATGAAAAGCAAAGCACGATTTCTAAATTCTTTAAGCTTTTGTTACCTCAAAAAAAGTTATTGTTAACCATATTTTTAGCTTCTTTACTAGTTACTGTTTTTGGAATAATTGCATCATTTTATTTCAGGTTTATTATGGACGACATAGTACCTAATTCACTTTCAAAAACTTTAAACATAATTTCTATCGGGATCATATTGCTGTATGTATTCAAAATACTTTTGGAGTTTTTCAGAAATCATCTTATGCTATATCTTAGTCAGAAGTTGGACATACCCTTAATATTGGGATACTATCAGCATGTGTTAAAATTGCCAATGAATTTCTTTGGCACAAGAAAAGTCGGAGAAATTATTTCAAGATTTATGGACGCATCAAAAATTCGTGATGCAATTTCCGGCGCAACTCTTACGATTATGATTGACACAATTATGGCTGTTGTGGGTGGAATAGTTTTATATACACAAAATTCATTGTTGTTTGGTATCTCTGTTATTTTACTTATATTATATGGAATTATTGTTTTCTGCTACAATAAACCAATAAAAAAGATAAATGAAAAGCAGATGGAAGAAAATTCACAGGTTACATCTTATTTGGTAGAGAGCTTAAATGGTATTGAAACAGTAAAATCATTTAATGCTGAAGAAAAAGCACAGTATAAGACAGAAAAATTATTTATAAAATTTTTAAAAAGTATATTTAAAGGCGGTTTTTTGTCGAATAGTCAAAATAGTCTAACAAATGCTGTTTATGTTATCGGCGAAACTGTTATTTTATGGGTCGGTACAATCAGTATTCTAAACGGTAATCTTACAATAGGTGAATTAATTACCTTTAATGCATTGCTCGCATATTTTCTCGATCCCGTAAAAAATCTGATAAATTTACAGCCGACAATGCAGACTGCAATTGTTGCAGCGGATAGGCTTGGTGAAATTCTTGATCTTGCTCCCGAAAAAAAAGAAAATGAAGAAAATAAAATCAAAGATGTTTCATTAAACAAAGAAATTGAAATATCTAGTCTTGATTTCAGATACGGCACTCGTCAGTTGGTGCTAAAAAATATTAATATGAATATTAAGCCCGGTGAAAAAATTGCCTTAGTAGGAGAAAGCGGCTCGGGTAAAACTACCTTGGTTAAACTTTTAATGAATTTCTATGAGTTTGAAAAAGGTGAAATTATGTTCGGTGATTATAATATTAAGGATATTAATATTGAGTCACTAAGAGATAAGATTGCTTACATATCACAGGATATCTTTTTGTTCAGTGGTACTATCAGAGAAAATCTTATGCTTGGAAATGAAGATGCAACTCTTGATGAAATCATTGACGCTTGTAAGTTGAGTAAAGCAAATGAGTTTATCGAAAAGATGCCACTTAGATACGAAACTTTATTGGAAGAAAACGGAGCAAACTTGTCTGGCGGACAAAAACAGAGACTTGCTATTGCCAGAGCTTTGCTTAAGAAGCCTGATATACTAATTATGGATGAAGCAACAAGCAATCTGGATTCTATTACAGAAAAGGCCATTGAAAAAACAATTAATGACCTTTCAAATGATATTACAACAATAATCATTGCACATAGATTAAGTACTATTATGAGGTGTGATAGAATTTATGTTATGGAAAATGGCGAAATTATTGAACAAGGAAGTCATAATGAATTAATGAATGACAAGAAAAATTACTATAATCTTTGGAAGGAACAATTACCTGTTCAGAATGGAGATGAGAACTTTGAAGAACACAATAGTTGATATAAAGGATTTGACCGACAGCAGAGAGATTATGGAGCATAAAGCACCTAAATCAATATTGATTTTTATCTTGATTATTTTGGCAATTGTTATCACATTGCTCGTTTGGTCATTCTTTGGTGAAATAGACGAATATTCAACTGTCAGCGGAGAAATTCGACCGCAGACATATACTAATATTATTACGGCAATAAGCGGCGGAAAAATTAAAGAACTTAATTTTGAAAATGGAGATATTGTAGAAGTAGGGGATACAATACTGACTTTAGATGTTGGGACTGCTGAATCTCAGAAGGAGACATTAACTACTAATATTGATGAATGTAAAGAAAAAATAGAATATAACAATCAATTAAAAGAATGTGTTGAAAAAGGTAAAAATACTTTTTCACAATCAGAGAACGAGATAGAGTACTATAATCAGTACGAAAAATATGTTAATGATTTAGAAATATCATTAGGTCAAATATATGATACAAATAATCAAAATAAAAATTCTAAAGAAGAAGCTAATGCAACTTTGCAATCGGTTCAGGATAGTATTGATAAGGATAACCAATTAATTGAAGAATATAATAGTATTATCAATGCGGTTGAAAATAATTTAACTTTCTCCAGTTTTAATAGTATGTTGATTTCCTATTACAATAACTATATTCAAAGTATAGATAATACTGATATTCAGATAAATAAGTATGAAAATTCTTATGAGAGTTTAAAAAAACAAGTTGGTAATGAAATAACTCAATCACAGGTAGATGAGGTAAAAGTACAGTTGGATTTAGCCAAGAGTCAGAAAGAGTCTTTGAAAACTGCTTTTTTATTAGATGTTAATCAAAAAATTGATAACCTGAATACCGAAATTGAAACGCTTAATACTACCAAAGAAAAAACTAGTACAAGTTTGGACAGCTTTTCTTCTTCAACATCGGAAACTCAGGTTAAGGAACAAGCAAAGTTAAATATGTTTGTATCTATTGATAGCGTAATATCAACACTTCAAACTACAAAGACTGAGTATGAGATGCAATTGTTATCAATTAACGATACTTTAGACAAATCAATTGTTAAAGCTGAAGTCTCTGGACAGATCGTATTTTATGATGAATTATCAGTCGGAAACACTGTTCAAAGTGGAGTTCAAGTGGCAAAAATTATCCCATTAAACAATAAATTAAGGACAGTTTTATACATACCTAATACTGAAATATCCGATGTTAAAGTGGGACAAAAAGTTGAATATACGATATCATCAATATCGTCAACAGATTACGGAAAAGTATATGGTAAAATTACTGATATTTCGGCTGATTCGTTTGCTGACGAATCAAGCGGCACGGTTTATTACAAGGCGGAGGCTACACTTGATAGTTTATCACTATCAAATTTATCAGGCAAAACAAAAGAATTGAAATCAGGTATGACAGTTGAAGCTCATATTGTATCGGGCTCTAAAAAAATAATAATATGGCTGTTAGAACAACTAAATTTTGTTGATTGATTTTATATTCTTTGTATTTTGATTAAGAAGTTTTATGGGTAAATATGAAACTAATATTTTATGACTATGGATAAATTAGATATGCCTTTATATTATAGACATAGGTAATGACATGAAAAATAAATTTGGCTTGTTTGTGAAAATAAAAAGAACTGAAAAACATATTACACTTAGAGCATTTTCACATATGGTAGGAATTTCGCCAGAATATCTATCAAAAATAGAGAATGGTTTAAGAGCTGCCCCAAAGGATGCAGTAGTTAAAAGAATATCTGAAGCGCTTGTACTCAATGACGATGAACAAGAAATACTATTTGATTTAGCAGCATCTTCAAAATCCTCTCCTACGGTGGCAGGAGATTTAGTTGAATATATTATGAATAATGAAATAGTTCATCAATTATTAAGATTTTCGAAAAGGTACAATGTTAGTGATGATGATTTTCAGTTAATAATGGATATGCTTAGAGAGAAATATGTGTAAATTTAAAAAATAAAAAATCCGAGTGAATAACTTGGATTTTTTTATAGAACGTATGTGTACAATAGTGTACACGCAAGAAAGGGGAAATGTTGTGGTTAATGTAAAAGAAAAATCTTTATATCAATTTGATATTCGGTGTCCGTGTTGTAAAAGAAAACTAATGACAATTAATTTATCTCAATATAAGAAACCTACAGTAAGTATTTTTAGCAAAGATTCTGCTGGAATACATAATACAGAAACTCGTTGCTATGTATGTAAATCATATGTTGGAGTAGATATATAAAAATAATAACTTAGTACGAGCCTACAGCCGGAAACGCTGACTTATTGTTAGTAGGAACGAGCTTACGAAATGCCGACAAGTTATAGCTTTTAATGCTATTACCTGTCGGCTTATTTTTTTTTGCCCTTTTTGCGTTAAAAGCAGAAAGGGCAAAATGCTTTATAGGAATAAAAGTCCTCCGATTGATCTGGAATTACAGAAATTCAGAACAATCGGAGGAAATAATATTGAAAGAATTATGGATAGACGGTCATTTTATTGAAGTGACAGACGAAGTCTACACCGCTTATGTTAAAGGTCAAAGAAAAATGAACTATTTTGAAAAAGATCTGAAAACAGAGCGTGTTATCAAAGAAAAGGATGGAAGTATCAAAGAGATTGTCCCAAGTCGAGAAGATTCTCTTAATAGGCTGATTGATGATAATTCAATGCAATTCTCGTATGACAGTAAAAGTGTGGAATGTGAGGTTGAGATAAATGTTGATCTTGAAAAATTACATATCTCTTTGCAACAACTGACAGCGGAAGAACTGGATATTATCACAAAAGTGTTTTTTGAGAATATGACTGAACGAGAGATAGCTAAAATGCTTGGTATCTCACAGGTGGCAGTGAACAAGAGGAAGCATCGCATCCTTGAAAAACTTAAAAAAATCATAGAAAATTAAAAATTTTTTGTTTTTATGGTTATCAACCCTCTCACTTAACGGCAAATAAAGTGAGGGGGTTATTTTATACCTCTGTGAACCTTGAAAACAGAATATCAGCACATCAGATACTTTCCTTCTGCTGTTCAGAATGGACAAGCTACAAGAGCAAACTCCTAAAAAGGACTTTAGGACTCTGACTTTGTAAGGCAAATACAAAGAGGGCGATGACAGGCAGATGGGATAATGATACTTCCGTCCGGTCGAAAGTCGAGCGTGATAAAACCGTCGCAGCATACGAGGGCGGCTCCGGGAGATCCTCAGGGTGGTGAGATTCCAATGAAGTTGTATGCACAACTGTCTGATGTGTTCCTTGTCGCAGGAAATCGAGGATAAATAGCGACAATCGGATAGTGTGAAATACAGAACTATCCAAAACGATTGATAAACAGCAGGCAGCGGTTGTGCTATGCATAGCCGTTGCCTGCGTAACAAAATAAAATTATAGAATGGAGAGATTATAATGTTAGGTTTTATTATAGGTTTGTTTCTTGGTGCGTTTATCGGAGTAGCGGTAATGTGCCTTTGCAGTGTCGCATCAGAAGCAGATAAGAATAAGAAAGAGGGCAAAGATGAAAAGTAAGTGCTGTAATTTTAACAATAACTATTTAGCAACAAAAGAAATAGATTTTGAACATAAAATAGAATCTGTTGTAAATGAATGTAAGGTTACAATATATTTTATAAACAACCGAAATGATCAGGTTGAAAGAAATGTTTTGGAAAATCTTTTAGATACATTTGAAAACAGAATGAAAGCACAAATAAATTGCTGATTTTCTTAGATTTATTTTTTATTTAGCTGGATATTATGAAAAATATGTAGTATTGTTGGTTTGCGAAAATCGTATGAAAGGTTGATATAATGAAAAGAGTATATTGTTTGTACAGAGTATCAACAAAAGGTCAGGTTGATAAAGACGATATTCCAATGCAGAAAACTTCTTGCAGAGAATTTGCTGAACGCAACGGCTGGACTATTCTGAAAGAATTTCAAGAGAAGGGTATATCAGGATTTAAAGTTTCAGCAAGGGAGAGAGACGCAATTCAAGATTTAAAAACTGCCGCAGAGAATAAAGAATTTGATGTGCTCCTTGTCTTTATGTTTGACAGAATAGGCAGAATTGATGATGAAACACCATTTGTTGTCGAGTGGTTTATTAAGCACGGCATAGAGGTGTGGAGTGTCAACGAAGGAGAACAGCGTATGGATAATCATGTGGATAAGCTTATGAATTACATACGATTTTGGCAAGCCAACGGTGAAAGTCAAAAAACGTCAGCTCGTGTTAAAACTCGCCTTAACCAAATGACGATGGATGGCAAATTTACCGGTGGTGTTGCACCATTCGGATATAAACTTATAAAAAGCGGTGAAATCAATAAAAAAGGGAAAGAGCTTATGGACATAGTCGTAGATGACGATGAGGCTGTTATAGTTAAGAAAATTTTTGATATGACGGTGAAAGAAGGCTATGGCTCATACAGAATGGCTGATTATCTGAACAGTCACGGTATCAGAACTCATAACAACAGCAAATTTCAGTGTAATACGGTTAATCGTATTCTAAAAAACAGACTGTACTGCGGATATTTTGTGTCAGGCGGTGTTGAGTCGCCATACATAGAAAAACTTCAAATAATTGATGAAAATGTCTTCGACCAAGCACAGTTTATACTGAAACAGCGCTCATCAAAGAATGAGGAAAAACAGCAAATTGCAAGAACCACTAAGGGTAGTACGCTGTTATCAGGGAATATCTACTGTGCACACTGTGGTCAGAAGATGGTATCAACAAGCTATATCGACAGATATGACAGAGCAGACGGAAGTCAGTACAGAGTCCGCAGACAGCGGTATATCTGTACAAATAAAGCTATGAAAAGAGGTGCTTGTGACGGACAATCTGCATATGTAGCACATAAAATTGACGGTGCAGTGCTTGCAACACTGAAAGATTATCTCGCCAAAATCAAATCAACACCAAAGGATATTGCACTTGAAAAACGCTACAAATCTGAAATATCTGAGTACAAGAGAAAGCAAACGAAACTTGAAAAAGAGATTGATAAACTAAAAAGACAGGTAGTTGAACTATCTGCCGAAATAGGACGCTCGCTTCTCGGAGAAAGCCGATTTACTCCCGATATGCTGTCAACATCTATTGATAATACCAATGATATTCTTCATAAAAAAGAAATTGAATTAAGTGACATAAAGTACAAGCTTACCAATCAGCAAAATGCGATGGGTAAGCTTGATTTTTATTACTCTCAATTCAGAACCTGGGCAGATGAATTTGACAACTCCACAATGGAGCAAAAGAAAATGATAGCCTGTCAGCTTATAAAAGAGGTCAGAGTAGCAAGAGGTTATGAACTTGAGATAGTGTTTGATCTTAATTATGAGCAGTTTTTATCTAAATAAATCTCAATCGATTGAATTTACAAATCTTGTCTGTTATAATAATTTTAGTATTGAAATGGGTGAAAATATATGAGTGAAGAAAATAAAATTCAAATTTTTGAAGATAAGAAAATTCGTACTGCATGGAATGAATCGGAAGAAGATTGGTATTTTTCCATAGTTGATATTGTTCAGGTGTTAACTGATCAACCCAGTTACGATATTGCTCGTAAATATTGGAATAAACTAAAACAGCGTTTAAAAGACGAAGGTAGTGAGTTGGTGTCAAGTTGTCACCAACTGAAAATGCCATCTCCTAAGGATGGTAAAAATTATAAAACAGATGTTGCCAATACAGAGCAAATCTTAAGAATAATCCAATCTATTCCATCTCCAAAAGCCGAACCATTTAAAATGTGGCTTGCAGAAGTTGGCAGAGAAAGAATAGATGAAACAATTGATCCCGAACTTACAATAGAAAGGGCCCTTGAAACGTATCTTAAAAAAGGGTATAGTCGAGAGTGGATAAATCAAAGACTTCAGGCTATTCAGGTGCGAAAAGAACTTACTGATGAATGGGATTCTCGTGGAGTGAAACAGGGTGTGGAATATGCAATTCTGACTGATGAAATTACGAAAGCATGGTCTGGGATGACAACGCGTCAGTATAAAAACCTTAAAGGCTTGACGAAAGAAAATTTAAGAGATAATATGAGTACTCTTGAGCTGGTTCTTAATATGTTGGCTGAAGCAACTACAACGGAAATTTCTAAAGAGAAAAATCCACAAACTTTTGTTGATAATAGAAAAGTAGCAAAAGAGGGCGGCGAAGTTGCCGGAAATGCACGAAAAGATATTGAGGAAAGAACGGGCAAACCTGTAATCACTTCGAAAAATGCTGTTGATTTTTCAAATCTGATATCGGATGTGATAGATACAGAATATGATAAAAACGAATAAAAAGCTAATTGCCTTGCAAGTGGATTTTTGCAAGGCTTTTTTATATCCCAATATCAAATTTATTTCTTGGATGTTTCACTGTAAGGATATCTTTTTGTTTGTTGATGCTTGTATGAGTATAAATCTGGGTTGTAGTTATTGAACTGTGACCTAGCATTTGCTGTATATAACGAATATCAACATCTTCTTCGAGTAGGAGAGTTGCAAAAGAATGGCGAAACATATGAGGAGTAATATGAAGTTGAATTTTTGCTTTTTCAGTGTAGTCAGCAATCATATTGCGAACAGATTGTTCCGAAAGTCTGTTGTTTAACCTATTGATGAAGAAATAGTTGTAATTGTTAAGTTCAAAATAAAATTCATTGCGATATTCGTCCATAAGTTTTTGAACATTCTTATTGCAAATTTGAATCAACCGTTCTTTTGAGCCTTTACCGTATATCTTGATTATGTAATCATTGAAATTGATTTGCTCGGTTGTAAGTGTGCAAAGCTCAGAAATTCTCATACCGGTGGCAAAAAGTAATTCTAAAATGAGGACATTGCGCAATGCTGTTTTATGAGCATAATATGTGGTTTGCCTCTTATATTCCGAGTAAGCATAACTCATAATCTTCTCTATTGTTTGTAGAGGTATAGTTTTTGGAAGAATAAAAGGTTCTTTGTATTTAATTTGTATTTTGTGAAAAGGATTTACCTCAATGATTTCCTCAATTTCAAGATAGTGAAAAAAGGCTTTCAAAGAAGCAATTTTTCGCTTTACGCTTTTTGGCTTAAACTTCGAATGCATAAACTCAATGAATTTCTCGATAGATTTCTTATCATTCCAAGTTAATGAAAAGTCAGATATAAAATCCGAATACTGTTTCAAATCTATCGAATAAGACTTGATTGTCTTATAATCTAGATTTTTTCTGGCAATACAAAAATACAGGTATTCTTCTGTGAGTTTAATAAAATTTCCTGAATGTGTTTCCATTTGCATAACGCTCCTTTAATTTAATAAGATAATTATGCAATTAAGTGATAAAAAAGTCTATAAAATGAGCATTTAACAAATATAGTTTGGTTAAAACATACTGTAAACAAAATGTACACGCTATATTATTAGTAATATTGCATAAAAATACATTACTATTTTCTATAGTTAAAATTAGATAAAAGGGTTAAATTTTGTGTCGAAATGTGGTATAATGTTCACAATAAGAGGATAACTAAGAATTATCTAACAATAAATTGAAGGAATTTGAAAATGAAATTTTTTAAAGAAAGAAAGAAATCCATTATTGTTTTACTCACTTTTATATTGCTTATAGTAACATCTTTATTTTTTAGTCCTAACGAAAATAAATATAGCTTACTTTTATTTATTTTTTCAATAATAGGGTCTGTTATTTCTGCTTGTTACTCATTTATTCCTATTTATAATCATATCAAATTGTTAGAAAACGAAAATAAAAATAGGCTTTCAGATTCAACATTTACAGATAGATATGAAGATATAAAACATATACTTGAAAAACTTCTTACAAAAGAGCACTCTATAGAAATAAAGGGAAATGAGGAACAATGCGGAAAGAGTTGGCTAGCCAAAAAAATATGTGACTTTATTAATTTTTCTGATGAAGAGGAATATAGAAGCCTAATAAAAAATACTAAAGTTAAAAAGCAAATAAAAAAAGCTTATTATATTGATATGAACGAAAAAAATGAGGCTCAACTCAATGAATTTTTGCAATCACAGATTATAAACCCTAAAGTTTTACTAATTTTTGATCATGTTAAAGATATAAATTTAATATTAACAAAGCAACAACTTTATCATTTTCAGTTGATTTATATATTAGATAAAAATACTCATTCAGAAAATTTATACCAACACGTTATCTCCAGATTCAATGAAGAAGATATACCTTTACTGCAGAATAAAATAAAAAAAAATCATTCAAAACTGGATACTATCTCTAGAAAAGAAATAGAAACATTATTTAATCTTACAAATGGAAATATAGGAAAAATATATGCTATACTTAGTCGTGCTGAATATATTAATTGGATAAAAGACATCACAAACAAATTGAATACAGACTACGATATTAAAATTCATGAAATTCAACTAAACTTATATACAGGTGATTATGTAAAATCACGAAATCTTATTTATGAGTTTGAAAACATGTACAAAGAAATGTATAACAAAAACAATGATTTATTTTTCAAAATAAAATTAATAGAATCAGATTGTGAGCATTTGTTAAACAATTATGAAAAAGCACTTGCTACTTTACTTCCTTTAAAAAAGAAAGAATTATATTTTGCAAATCATAATTTTAATATAGAATTACATGAAGCACATTATAATAAACATCTTTGGCGATGTAATGAAGCTTTAGTTATATTAAAAAGCATTGAAAAAAAGTCATTTAGTGGTATAGTAGATTCACTTGGCATTTTAACATCAAAATACTTTATAGATGATTTGTATATACCGTTCAGCGAAGAAACAACTCTTGAAGTCTATCGAAAAAACTATATAAAAGCACAAAACAGTAATTTGTATAAAACTGATGATGAAATTCTAAAATTAAATAGACACGAAACGATATACAAATATTATTTTGAAAAGAGTAGTAATGATGAATTAATTGAAATTTCTAGCAGAGTGATTACTTCATATAAAGCTAGAAATAGTAGATTGTTAGCAAATGCTTATTTTATTAGGGCTGAAATATATAGGATAACTATGAACTACGAAGAAGCTATATTAGATTATCAAAGATGTGGCTCGGTAACAGATGATAACAATATAAAAATCCAAATCAATGTTATGATGTATTATCTGGACAAAATCAAAAAGATTTCATCAATTAACTTTCCAAAATATTTGTCTAAAGATGAAATAATAATTTTATGTAAGAACAGAAATAAATATGGAGAAATACTTATTTCAAAAATTAATTCTATTGAATTAAATGATCCTGAATGTGATAAGATAATAAATTGTTTTGACACCAGAATAATGACTATTCTATAAATATATTATCATATGTAAAATATGGTATTTTTTTATCTATTAGAGATTTTCTTGATTCGATTATTTTTTTATCATTACTATTATGGTTGATTAAACACAATAATTCTGCTAATTGTATTATTTCTGCTTCTTGCCAATTATATCTTGCAATTTGTTGTGTACCTATTCTTATTCCATAATTATTAAATAACCTTTTATTTTTTAAATTTAAACTAATATTATACTTTTTAGAATTAATATAAAAATTATATGCTTCTTCTTTATTTGCCAACAAAAAAATCTGATGTGTATTAGTATATTTATCTCTATTACATTTAGCGACCTTAAATCCGTATTTTTCTAAATGATAAGCTAAAAGATTAGCTAAATCAATTATTTTGTGCTGATATTCAACGCCAAATTTTTCTTGTTCTATTAATGCCAATAACATTCCGGCAATATGATTTGGCTGAACATTCCTTAAATAATTAGGAGAGATATTTTTTTCTAATTTTGACTTGTACTCTATATTATTTGTCATAACGAGACCGCAAGAAGGAGCTGGTAGCGTTTTATGTGCTCCGCCAATTAATACTGTATTATTATAATTTAGAGGATTTTCAACGCATTTACCTGAAATTAAACCTAATGTTTGTGTTGCATCATATATTATTCCTAAGTGGCCTATTTCGATTCTATTTAAATCAGGTGTATTGATTAAATCAGATTGACAAAATATAATAAATGAATATTTATTATTTCTACACAATCTATTTAGTCGCTCATAGTCAATCTGATAACTTTGATAATCATAGGGTATTGGAGTATATTCAATTTGAAGTGTATCTAAAATAATCGGAATTGAAGGGTGACCTCCTTGTTCAGGTGTAGTTAACAAAACTTTGTCACCACATTTTAATAATGACATAACACATACGGTAAAGCAATTTATTCCAGTAAGTGTATCCGCATTGGTGTACTTGCAACTAAATAAAATTTCGCATTGTTTTTGCAATAACAACTTTAATTTCTCTATATATTCCCCTTCTAAAAATGAATTGCTCCCATCATTATTAACGCACGAATAACGACCTTCAAAATTAGAAATTAATGGTTGCTTAACAAAATTTGAAATATAATTTTCTGCCGCACATAAAGGTATCGTGTTTTTATCACTTGCTTCAAACTCTTCACATAAACTTAGATACTCTTTATAAATTTCATTCATAATTAATCCCTACTTGTTTTTTGTAGATAATTCTTAGTTATCCTTTATTAGAATATAAATTTTTCGAAAGTAAAGAGCAAATATATGGATTTATTACAGATAATAGCGTTTGAAATTGATAATATAAGAATTATGTGAGGAACTAAATGTTGATAAATATAATTATTATATAGAGGAAATCCAACGAGAATTTTTTACAAGCGGAGATGTTGAGAATTATGTGTTTTGCTTATAAAAGGTTACTGTATGAATTAAAGAAAATAAATATAGGATACTAGGTACAAGTAAAGAGTATATAAAACTTAAGGTGATTATTTTATTTAATCTAAGATGTAACTAATGTAAATACACCAACAATATAAAGGAAAATGTTCTTTCTCAATCACAGTTCTAAGTTATAAAAGTATTCTGATGTAATTAGAAATTTTTTAACCGGAATAGGAGTGAAAGATGATTGTATAATCTATACACCACATCCTAATCATAAGATTTCATTAGATGATAATATATTTGATTATCTCAAAAACATAAATCAGCGTGTTTATATGATAATTCTTTTGCCAAATTCATATCTTGAAAGTCCATCTTGTATTAATGAATTGGGAGCATTGTAGGTATTAAGGGGCAATTGTACAAGAGTTTATGTTCCAAAATTTGATTTTAATGATCCAAGGTGGAACCAATGACAAATAGACACAAATCAAATTGGAATGGCTCTAAAAAATGATTCTATTTGTAAAATTAGGTTGATTTAACTAAAGAATAAAGTTTATAGATCGTTTGATTTGGATGTAAATGAAGAAAAGACTACATATTTGATTAATGAATTTTTGAATGAAAATAGAGGTTTAGATCAAGAAAAATGATTAACTGGATGAAATGCAATCTGTCTGTATTATGGAAATACTTTTTAGCATATTGCAGCGCAATTTTTGCGTTACTAGAAATAGTAAGTATCTTTCTATCTATTGATGACTGCGGAGTTAACACTAAAACTAAAAAAATAATACTGTTTGTTATTTGCATATTAATTGCAATAATAGTTTCGTTTATAAATGTGGCAGTTAGAAATAAAAAACAAATATTTGGTGACATTAACAGGGGCTTGATATTAAAATATGGAGATGTTATCAAGCTTGGATTCTCTAAAAAGTCAAAAGAAGGGAAAATAATTGTTATCCCAGTGAATAGGTGTTTTGACTTAAGTTGTGAAAGCAATTTAATAAATCCAACATCAATTCATGGTAAATGGATAAAAGCATACATACAAACCGAAGACGAAAGAATAGCATTAAAACATAAAATAGAAATTGCATTGAAAAATGTTGCTTCACAGTATATTCAAAATAAAACTATAGGTAACAGAGTTAGATGTTCACCGGGTACAGTTGTTGAAATACAGGGGGATAATAATGTTACGTTCTATTTATTAGCTTTTTCATATTTAGATGAAGAATTAAAAGCTCAAAGCTCTGAAATTGATTTTTACAATACACTCTCAGGACTAATAGATTATTACAATACACATGATAATAGCAAAGAGTTGTTTTGCCCAGTAATGGGCGACCATATTGTTAATCCGGTTAGAGATACCGAAAGTTGTTTGGATTTTATGATATCAGTTTTTAAATTCAAAAAAAGTTGTATCAGAGGGAAGATTAACATTGTTGTATATAATGAGTTGAAATCTAAAATTTCAATCCTAGATAAGTAGAGAAAGGAATATAATATGGCACATAAATGTTTTATAAGTTTTAAAAAAGAGGATATATATTATAGAGAAGAATTGGACAGGCTTTTTGATAAAAGAGATGTGATTAACAAGGGATTAGATAAAGTTATTGAGAGCGACGATGGCGATTATATCATGAAAAAAATCAGAGATGAATACCTTAAAGATTCTACCGTTACGCTATTTTTAATAGGAGAACATTCATCTGAAAATGAGGGAGTAGATCGTTTGGGTCGGGATAAAAACTATTTTATTAAAAAAGAGTTGCAATCTTCACTTTATAATAGACAGGGTAATACTCGCAATGGAATACTAGGTGTAGTTATTCCAAGTATGTATGATGAAATCTACAAGGGTGAGTATATTTGTTCAACATGTGGAAAAGAACACAATACTGTATTACTTAATGATAACACAGTAATAAAAGAGTTTAGTGAAAACTATTATCTTAAACCTCACGAAGGATGCTGCTGGTATCCAGACGAAAGATATTGTGTTTTAGTAAAATGGGATGATTTTATAGATGACCCTGAAAAGTACATAAATGAAGCGTATGAAAAAAGAAACACTGATTTGTACGATAAAGTTCATGTTAATATTAACAGAGCAAATGTTTTCAAATTATTTTGATACCTTAGGATTTGAAAAGTTGTTTTATAAGGTATCAACGCTAATATATTCTATTAATTGTTTAATAGATAATTTGTGAACTAGGATAAAGTTTGCGATGAAATTATTTGAATAAAGGATAATATACAGTTAACCATAAAAAGGAAAATTTGATGATGAAGCATTTTAAAGAAAATATTTTATTTAAAAAGTCAAAATATAGAATTATCAGATATATCAAATCAAGAATACTAGTAATACTTTTTTATGTATTTCGAATTATTCCGATAGATAATAAAAAAATTGTTGTAGATAGCTATAGAGGGATGGGTTATTATGGCAACCCTAAATATATTACTGAGGCACTTATAAACAAGAAAGTTGACTGCAAAATAATATGGCTTTCCAAATCTTATAAAGCAATAACTTCAGAAAAAATAAAAGTTATACCATTTCATACCATACGATCTGTATTTCATCTGTGCACAGCTAATATTTGGGTTGATAACTGTAGAAAAGATTATTGGACCAGAAAAAGAAATAAACAATTCTATATTCAAACATGGCATGGAGGCATCGGGCCCAAATGCGTAGAGAAAGATGCAATTGGAAAAGTCAGTAATGAATACATCTTGGGTGCTATCAATGACTCTAAGATGGCAAACCTATTTATTTCAAATAGCGATTTTGCTACTGATTCATTTAGAAAAACTTTTGGTATAACGGAAATATTTTGGAGAAAGGATTGCCTAGAAACGATATATTAATAAACGAAAATAAAGAAACTTCAGAAAAAATAAGAAAAGAATTAAAGATACCAAATAATACAAAGATAATTCTATATGCGCCAACATTTCGAAAAGATTTTAATGTTGTACATCATCAAAAAAATTTTTCGCAACTTATAAATTTTCTGGAAAGTACCACAGATGCTAAATGGACCATACTATTACACTTACATCCTAATCTTTGGGAGAAATCAAATTTATTAATGTATACCAATAAATTTATAAATGCTAACTGCTTTGATATTCAGGAATTAATTATTGCAAGCGATATTTTAATTACTGATTATTCAAGCATTATGTTTGATTTTGCGTTAACAGATAAGCCGGTATTCTTGTATACATTTGATTTGGATGCTTATAAGGGAGATAGGAATTTTTGTGTTGATTTTAACTCATTGCCATTTAGCCATGCAAATACTTTAGAGAATCTGATAAAAGAATTTAAAAATTTTAATTATAAAAAATATGTTAATAAACTCAGAGATGTATTTAATGAATTTGGAATAAAAGAAACTGGAAAAGCCAGTGATGAAATTGTAAAAATAATTATAGATAAAATTTCGGAGGAATTATGAATATTACAATTATTATAACTTTCTATAACGGAATTAATATACTCAAAACCTGCTTAGAAAAGCTGATTGAAACTTTACCTGAACAAGGGATTACTTTAACGTATGAAATAATAATAGTCAATGACAATCCATCAATTTGTTTAGATGAAATAGAAAAACTATATTTAAATAAATTGAAATTAAGAATTATAAATATGGATGAAAACAGAGGTTATTCTGCTGCATGCAATATAGGGGTTGCAAATGCAAGATATGAAAATATTTTACTAATGGATTGCGATATAATACCTTATGGCAATTGGTTATTTAACATGACGCAATCGTATGATGCAATTAATCGAAAAGGTTCTGTTTCAGCATCGATAATTAATATGACTTCTAATACATATTTCAGTTACGGAGTTTGTATATATGGTGTTGATATAATTTTAATTAAACGCAATGGCAAAATGTCAGAATATACAAGCATTGACAGGGACTATCCTATAGTAACTTCAGGATGTATATTAATGCCTAAAGAACTTTATATGTCACAAGGTGGACAAGAAGAAATGATGATTAATGCGTATAACGATTTTGATATTACATATAAAATATATAAGATGGGATATAAAAATCGAATGTGTAGCAATGCTATTGTCTATCACAGAGGCTCTGTGTCGGGGAAAATACGGCACTTACCATTTAAGGCAGACGCTAAGGCATTGATGTTTCAACGCTGGGGTAACGAACTCCAAACTCCTACTGAAGAAATACTTGAAGAAATTTACAGAGAATATTGCAAACTTAAAAACACAAATATTACAGTAGTTAATTTCAGCAACTCGTTATTTTCTGATTTTTATATTAATAAATTTTGCGAAATACATAGTTTGGTGGTTTTACAGCATCTTCGATTTAAAAATATTACTTTAGAAAAAATAATTCTGAACGACTATTTGTCATGGGATATATGTAGGACAAACACACCTATACTCTATTTTGTGGATGATTATACATTATTATCATCTAATTATTTCTGGTTTGTTAACAGACCGGTAAATAATGATACTATTTTTGATGTTAATGCAAATCTTATTTCACTTAATGAAATTATTAAAAGCTGAAATATCCTTCTTTTATTCTTAGTATATCAAAGTTTCTTTCTTTATTTTCATTGTTATAACGTAATTCTTCAAAAAGCATGTTTAATTCAGGAAAAGAATGCGTTGCAACTAAATTCTCAGCCCCCGTGTCGTCTGCTATATAGAAATAATAAGTTAAAAGATTATAGAACAACTCACGGTAAGATGTTTCATGGAAACTTGTTTGTTCATACAAACTTAAAGCAATTTCAAAATTCTCTTTCGCCATTTTAATCTGTCTGTTTATGAAGTAATAGGCTCCGATGTTATTGTATATTCTTATATGCGTGTTAATATTTGAAGTTGTAGTACATACATATGCGGCTTTGTTCCAATGTTCTAAAGCCGCATTTTCCTTGTGAAGCCCTAAACAAGAGATGGCTAAAATATTTATCGCTTTTGCATACATGAATGAGCTATCAAGCTTTTTACATAGATTTACTGATTCTTTAGCAGAAGAATAAGCATCATCATAATCTGCATTTAAAACATCATAAAATGCTTTTTGGTGTAACAATTCAGATTTTCTTTGTAATGTCTGGTGTTCTGAATCTTGACAATCAAAAGCTTTCTTAAAATAATAAATTGTCATTTTCTTGTCGTTTAAAGCTCTATATGAAATATATCCGTAATCAGAATAAACTATACTTTTCCATAATGCGTTATTTTCAGATTCTGCAATATCTTTTGCTTTCTTTATATTTTCTTCAGATTTTTCAAGTTCTCCAAGTCCAAGATAAATTAAAGCGTATCTATCAAAGAGTATTAATCTGTAAAATTCAGACGATAAATCTGTTTTTTCAAAGTCTTTAGTAATCTGTAATGCTTCATGTAAATTATCAGTAATCAAGTTTGCATTAATTAACCGATGAAAAAAATTATCTTTCTCTTTTAAATTAAGATTTATCTCATTTTTGTTATCTTTATAAAACTGATATAATTTGTTAAAGCTTTCCGCTCCTTTATTCTGGCTAAGATGTTCTCTGAAACTGTTAGCGAGCGAAAATCTTATATCGAACTCTTGTGATACATTAAGTTCTATTTTGTTTAAAATAGTTGACCATATTTTATTTGATTCTTTAAAATTATAATTATTTTCATATTCTTTTGCAGAAATAACACCATATTTATATGCTAATTCAGCGCTTTTAGTATCTAAAAAGCATTTAAACAGAATATGGTTGACGTTTTCAGGTTTTTCATCATCATCTAAAGTTCCAAACCATTTAATAATTGAATTGGCTATTTTTTTGTCATATGAGTAGATTAATTTGTTTGAGAAAAATCTTAGAATATTATCATGAAAAAAAATAACATCAGGTGACTTATCGTCATATTTTACAAATGCAGACTCAATTATTTCTTCAAGCTTAATGTCCTCTATATTGATATATTGTAAAAAATCAAAGGGCACCTTTCCTTGAAAATACATTAAACTCTTAATAACAATAACAAATTCTACCCAGAACTCTTTACGTTCTTTTAAAAGTTTCAACCTTTTTGATAACATTTGCTCGTTTGGCTTTGGAATAGTTGTCAAAAACTCGTAGAATTTATCATAATCTTCTATGTACCATACACTATTGTTATGCCATTTAAGAACATTCTGATCCTGTAAGTATTTTATTGTCATAATTATGTCATATGGTCTTCTCCCTGATTTATCAACAAGCATAGACAATATATCTATTCCTGGATTATTAAGCGATTGAGAGTATAGAAGTAAAGCATCCGGATAAGACATATCTTCGATATTATAGACAACGCAATAATTTTCTTCATAATTTTTAAGTGTGTTGGATAATTTATTGAATTCAGTATTTCCGGGAAAATCTGTATTTGTTCCTAATACAAAAATAATTTTTGTCTCAATATTTTCCAACTTTAAAAATATTCTGTTAAAAAAAGATGTAACATTCTCATCCAGTTCTTGTATATTGTCAATAGAAATAAAGTATTTGTTTGGATACCACGGATTAATCAAGTAATATATAAATGTATCTTCAATATAATATACCAACTCATTATCAAGACTTTCGCCAAACAAAAATTTAAATATTTTTTCCGCTCTGTCCAATGACTTGTTTTGAACTTGCAGTATATTCTTTATATTTTCTAAAGTAACATTAATATTCCCGCTATAGTAAGGTATACCGATAAATGAAGATAATAATTCCTTTACAATACTGAAATCATTTTGTCTTTTTGCGTCATATCTTTTTATTTTCCAGTCGTTTTTTTCCGCAAGTGCTTCTAATTCCTTAATCATTCGGGTTTTTCCTACACCTGAACTACCACAAATGTTAAGTATGTAAGGAAATAGTTCATTCGAAGAAAGTTTAGTTTTATTAAAATTCAATATAAAACTGTTTATATTTTCCCCGATTAACGGTATATATAATACATTAGTTGCTTCTGCAAAACCGAAAGTTAGCATTTTATTTTCTGAAATATCGTCCTCTAGTATGTATTTAATTTTTATATTTGGGATTTTACACTTCTGTTTGTTATTTAATATTTCACATTTGACCTGTACAATTCTGTCACAACCGGAATTCAACGAGAAATTCTGGTTATATGGTCTGATGTAATATTCAAAATATGAACTGTTTTCAGGTTTGAATTGAATGTCTTTAATTTTCTTATTACCGGCATTTTTCAAATATATATCGATATAAAAATGGTTATCTCGTTGCAAGCTAATATTAAAGTCTTTTTCATAGATCGAAGAATATTTATATTTAGTGAGAAAATATTTAATTTTTAATGCTTTCTCTTCAACATTTTTTATATCCTTTTTTTCATCCTCCTCATCTTCAAACAGAGGGAGTTTCAAAAACTCTTCAAAAAGATTATCTCCAAAATAAAAAGAGAGTTCAAATCCATGCTTGGCAGCCACATTAGATATATGTTTTTGAGCGTCTTCTGTAATGTCAGAAACAGAGAAATATATTAATTCGTTTATATTTTCTGAAATAACTAATACAACATTTTTTGACAGTTCACTCAAGCCAATAGATTTTGAATGCTTTTTGCATTCAGCCCATATTTCATATGGAATTGAATTATGAGTTCCAATAATATCTTTACCGCCATCTTTTACATAACGTGTTCCTTTAATTATTAGATTATCTCCTCGTGTTATTTTCATATAATCAACACACAATTCTTCGAAAGCTTTTGGCGTTATGTTTTCAACAAAATTTTTAATTTTTTCTTTTCTCATAATTTCACCTTTATTTAGTAAAAGATAACTGTATATTATCCTTTATTGAAAAATTGGCTTAGCGTTAAGATATGAAATTTATTGATTTGAAAGAGAGATTATTATATGAATAGATATAACAGCACTTGGAGAAAAATTCAGTTTTATATAATGTCTCTGTGGTTTTTGTTATTATTAATATCAATTATTACATTTAAAATTATAGATAGCAAAAATAATTTTATTGGTTGGGAAAATTTACTATGTGAAAATATCTTTCCAATAGTATGTATGGTGTTTGCTTTCGTAGGAATTTTATTTATGCTTAATTTAAAGTATCAATTGCAGGGATCTCTGAATCCAGTTTACAAGATATGTCATGTGGAAAATTCAAATTATGAATATTTGACATTTTTGACAACATATATAATACCTTTGGTTTGTTTTGATTTTAATAATGTTAAATATATTATTGCTTTTATATTAATACTTATTATCACCGGTATTATTTTTGTAAAAATGGATCTTTATATTTCAAATCCAACGCTTGTTTTATTAGGATACAAATTATATAAAATAAGGTTAAAAGACTATAATGATGTAATTACGGTTATTTCAAGTAATAAATTAATTAATGGGGATTCAATAGAATGGATTGAAATGGATCAGCAATGCTGGTATGTTAAGAGGTGTAACAATGAGGATAGAAAAGCTTAAATCGGAAGTCAAAAATATAATATCTGATGTGTGTTCAATAAAATTATTCTTAATTTTGAAGAATGAAGATAAAACTCTGAGTTGTAAAATTGCAGATTTGGATAATAAAAATACAGATACTGAACTGAAGAATATGTTTATAGATTATCTCAAAGATACGATTTCAAATAACGATGAGTTGTCTTTGTGTAAATTATCGACGGCTGACGAAAGAACAAATGCTGTGTACGAGTATGATTATGAAGAGTTCCCTGAGGAAATTGGATTTATAAGAAATTTTGATATTAATGAAGCAATTAAATTAGAACATTTTTTATTTAAAGAAGACAATTTGTCAGACTTATATGGTTATATTATTTATTTAGGAACTATGGGCAAAGGATTAGTTATGTTTAAGAAACACTATCCTATTTCACTGATAAAAAAAGGCTCATTTTTGTTATGCAAAAGTAATAAAAGATTTGTTAAGTTTGATGGAGATGATATTATAAGAATAAATGGCACAGTTCAACTAATAAAAGTAAAAGATACTTTAGTGGTTATTGATATAAAATCTTTTGAAAAAAATTTTGCGTTTGAGACACTTATACATCAGCGAGCGGAAAAAACAATCGCTGAAATTGAGAATATCGATTTATTGGAAGATATACAGGTGCTAAAAGATTCTACTGATGACCCTGCCTATGCAAGAAAACTTTCAAAGGTGATGGATAATTCTCCTATAATCAAATTAAATATTCCAAATGAGAAAATAATTAAATTTACTCAAACAACACCGGGTTTAATTGGTAAATTTAAATATAGTGAAGATGGCAAAAAAATTAGACTAGATACTAAAGTTTCTAAAACAGCATTTATTAAGTTATTAAATGATGATTTTTTACGCTCAGAACTTACAGAACTGTATTACGCTTCTGTCGCTAAGGATAATGTGTCAAAAGTTGAATAAGGGTGATATGAGGAGGGTAAAGAATGAATGAAAAATATTTTAATGAGATAGACATTGAAGACGAGTTTTTTGATTCTTTAAAATATGACTATCCTGGATTTGAAAATTGGTTCCGTAGAAAATATAACCAAAAAGCTTATGTTCAGTATGATAATAATGGGAAGATAATGGGTTTTCTTTATCTGAAAAGTGAGAAAGATATTGTAGTTGATGTGCAACCAACAATATTCGCTAATACAATTTTAAAAGTTGGTACTTTTAAAATTGATGCACATGGAACAAGATTAGGAGAACGATTTGTTAAGATTATATTTGATACTGCAGTTAATGAAAATGCTGATTTATGTTATGTTACAATATTTCCTAAACATTTTGGATTAATAAATTTGCTTAAACAGTTTGGATTTTATGAATATGGCAAAAAAGGTGATGAGATTAATTGTGAGAAAGTTTTTGTGAAAGATATGCGAAAAATTTCTGGAAATATTAGCATAGATTATCCATTAGTGAAAGCCACGGGTGTTAATAAATATCTTTTAAGCATATATCCTAAATATCATTCTATCATGTTTACCGATTCTATCTTAAAAACTGAAAGTGCTGAAATTATAAAAGATGTTTCTTATGGAAATTCTATACATAAAATATATGTATGTAGAATGGACGTTGAAATACTAAAAAGAGGAGATATATTAGTACTCTATAGAACGTCTGATTTTAATAAGATAGCAGAATATTCATCTGTTGTTACTTCAATTTGTGTTGTTGAAGAAGTAAAAAATCAGGGCGCTTTTACTTCTTTTAATGATTTTTTTCAATATGCATGTCAATACAGTGTGTTTGATAAGAAGGATTTATTATATTGGTATAATAAAGGTGGGTGCAAAATTATAAAGTTTACTTACAATATTGCTCTAAAAAATAGACTTACACGGCATATTTTAATTGAAAAAGTTGGTTTAGATAGAAAGGGATATTGGGGATTTTTTAAACTCAATGATTCCCAGTTTGATAGTATAGTTGAATTAGGAGGAGTTAACAGAAATATAATTTATTAAAATATTTAAAGTCTCTTGATTTTTGCTTTTTTATCAAATATAATTAACTTTAAAATTGTTTATATAGGAGTAATAAAAATGTGTGCAATATTGTTATCTATAAATCCACAATATGTAGATAGAATTATGCGTGGAGAGAAGATTTATGAATATAGAAAATCTAAATGCAAACAAGAGGTTAATAAAATATTTATTTATTCGACAAGCCCAATAATGAAAGTTGTTGGTGAAGCTGATGTTGAAAGCATATTAGAAGGCTCTCCGAGTAAAATCTGGGAGATAACAAAAAATGATTCTGGTGTGAATAAGAAATTTTATGATAAATATTATGAAGATAAATTTCAGGCTATCGCCTATAAGCTTTGTAATATAATAGAATATGAGATACCAAAGGATTTAAATGACTTTGGTATAAAAAGTGCCCCGCAATCTTTTCAATATATTAATATATAACAACTTAATGTGAATGGCTATTTCCCTACACTTGCCAGAGCGCATGACTGTTAATCATGATGTCACTGGTTCGAGCCCAGTTGGGGGAGCCATAACAGAGTAGTTTTTATAACTACTCTGTTTTCTTTTGCTTATTTTTAAAAGTCGGCTCTATGTCAATAGTTGGGGTAAATCCGAAAAAGAAGAAATAAATGAACAAGCGATAGTATAAATCAAGCTATCGTTTGTTTTTACAGGCTCTATGTCAATAGTTGGGGTAAACCCGAAAAAGAAGAATTTAAATGAACAAGCGATAGTAAATCAAGTTATCGCTTGTTTTTGCATTTGGTGAGAAAACATATGTAAAATACGGTTACGGAAACGCTTGCCACAGGAGCAACGATATCGACGCTTATTAAGATGAATAAAGATGTGCTTGCCAAAGGCAGGAATATCCTTTATAGGCTGTTCACGATAATCTTGAACCTTATCAGTTAATTTGCCGCAACAGGGGCATTTATGAGGTTTTCTTTTTAATCGGCAGTTAATATGGATTGAATTATCAATTTCTTCAACTTTTTCTATATCAACATCTTGCAATCCTAAGAGCTTTTCGGTAAAATATTTGTAGAGCATATTTGTTCCTCCGTTTCTGGTTTCAGATACGCTCTAAGTAAAAGGGAAAAATAAGCAGTAATATTTAATATAAATCAAAAATTAAGGAGAGTTGAATTTTGGAAAAGGGTAGAAATTTGCGTAGCGTTAATACTGACGGAGGGGTGAATTTGCAATTCAAACTTTTGTCGGCAATCGGAATTATCATTATAGTTTCCGGACATTGTTATCATGGCGGAATGGAACTTGCTTATAACTGGTTTCCGCCGTATTCGTATAATTTGGCACTGTTTGTATTTATATCGGGATATTTTTACAAAACCGATTATGAAGAAAATATCGGAAAATACATATGGAAACGCACAAAGCGGCTTCTTATTCCTGCGTATCTGTGGAATATATTTTACGGTGGTATGGTTGCATTTCTCGGTTTGTTTGGATTTACTATAGGTGCAAAGCCTGATTTATACAATCTTTTTGTTATGCCGTTTGTTGACGGTGAGGCTTTTCAATATAACCTTGGTTCATGGTTTGTGTACCCGCTGTTTTTGGTTTGTATAATAAATGTGCTGTTCAGAAAATTTTTGAAACTGATTCACCTTGACAATGAATTTATAGTTTTGATAGTGTATCTCGCAATCGGAATGATAGGAATTAACACTGCAATAGAAAATCCGACTGCAATTAACGGTATAGTGAAACTTTTTGTCAGAACAATGTTTTTCCTGCCGTGTTATGAATTCGGACGCTTTTATAAAGCTGTGCTTGAAAAGAAAGACACTCTCAATAATGTTGCGTACTTTGCAATTATATTTGCTGTACAGCTGATACTTTTAACTTTTTGCGAAAATTTGGAGTACACGCCGTCATCGTTCACTAATTTCAACAACGGTTTTGTAATTCCGTATATCTCGTCAATCACAGCAATTGCATTTTGGTTGAGAGTTTCAAGATTGCTTGTACCTGCCATAGGAAACAGCAAGCTTGTAAGGCTTATAGCTGACAACACATACGGAATTATGGTAAATCAGCTTGTAGGTTTTATGTGCCTAAAATTTGTATTCTACGGATTAAGCTGCATTACTTCAGGCTCATTGTTTGGTGACTTTAATGTTGCATCATTTAAATCAAGTATATGGTACTACTATCTCCCAAACGGTTTGCAACAGTGGGCTTTTGTATATCTTATATTTGGTCTATTTGTACCGATATTAATTAGCATTATTTTAAATAAAATCTGTAATATTGTACACTCTTCTTCTTACTTAAAAAAGATATAGTTCCTCTGAAACAGGACTGTAACAACAGTAAACTTAATTAAAGGAGATGCAATGAAACAAAGGTTACATATCAAGAGGTCTATAGTTATGAATAAAAAAAGTTGTATTTCTGTTCTGCGTGGACGGTCTGACAGGTTTCAGACAGGCTATTGAAGCG
>ERZ773131.156-NODE-156-length-60306-cov-24.688088_pt1 | contig 60306 bp, 51 predicted proteins | sample MGYA00511082_ERZ773131 | MGnify/ENA primary metagenome ERZ773131 (study PRJEB29015, sample SAMEA2737813) | human gut metagenome | biome: human gut; feature: human-associated habitat; material: faeces | place: China | collected 2012 ... | reverse complement strand
GTTCCTGCATAGTCAAACTCTGCGGCCTGTCCGATTACGATTGGACCGGAACCGATAACTAATACTTTTTTAATATCATTATTTCTTGGCATTACTGGTTACCTCCCATCATGTTAATAAAGCGGTCAAAAAGATATGCTGAATCCTGTGGTCCAGGGCATGCCTCCGGATGGAACTGAACTGTGAAAATATTCTTGTTCACATACTTAAGTCCCTCATTAGTGCCGTCGTTGACATTTATAAATGCAGGCTCAGCCACATTAGGGTCAAGCTTATCTGTGTCAACCACATATCCATGGTTCTGGGAAGAAATATAAACACGGCCTGTTGCAAGATCCTTAACCGGATGGTTTCCACCTCTGTGTCCGTACTTCATCTTGTGTGTATCTGCGCCTGTTGCAAGTGCCATGAGCTGATGTCCGAGGCAGATTGCAAAAATCGGCACATTGCTGTCATAAAGCTTCTTTATTTCCTTTATAATATCTACACACTCCTTTGGATCTCCAGGTCCGTTTGAGAGCATGATTCCGTCAGGATTGTCACCAAGTATCTCTTCAGCGGTTGTGTGTGCAGGGTAAATTGTAACTTCACAGCCTCTTTCATTGAGTGATTTGGCGATGTTGTTTTTGGCACCGAAATCCATGAGGGCAACCCTCTTTCCTTGGCCCTTTAAAACCTTTTTCTCAGTGCATGTGACCTTGTCAACCACATTGCCTGTAGTATATGCCTTGAGCTTTGGAATAATCTCATCGAGATTGTAATTCTCATTTGTGGTAATCATTCCGTTCATGGTACCCTTTTCCCTGAGAATCTTTGTAAGCGCACGTGTATCAATGCCGGCCACTCCCGGAATATCGTTTTTCTCGAGGAAATCCTGTATAGTACCCTCGCAGCGGAAATTACTTGGCATACGCGACAGCTCTCTTACTATATATCCATCCGGCCATGGTCTTTCTGACTCCATATCCGGTGTGATTCCATAATTTCCGATAAGTGGATAAGTCATTACAACAGCCTGTCCTGCATAGGAAGGATCTGTAAGTACCTCCAGATATCCTGTCATTGATGTGTTAAATACTATCTCACTAATGACTTCCCTTGTTGAACCAATGCTGGTTCCGGTAAATACATTACCATCTTCAAGAATTAAAAATGCTTTCATCTTTACCCTGCCCTTTCGTGTTATACTTTGTAACCATAAGCTTCTTAGCTGCAACTAACCTTACGTCTGCGCAAAAAAAAAGAGGGCGTCTCTTTTTTCTTATAAAGTGTAGTTGCATAGTATATCTGCTTAAATTGTAAAAAGTGTATCATAATACAGCCGATTTTTCAACTGTTTTTTGTTACATAAATATGCATATTTATGTATACAATATTAGTTACTGTTCACACCAAAGTATGACCGGCAACTATTGCAGCCCATTAAAACTGCATCTGAGCGTTTACGGAGTAAGTCCCGCACATACCGCATATATCACGCCTGAGAAAAATACAAGACATGTGAAGCCAACTGAAATTGCTATAAAAGTCTTATCAGCTATATGTCGCGGTGTATACTCCACCTGATATATACTTTTTGCTGTCATAGGAACGTACATATCGCCTTGTCCATTGCAAAAGCCTCCCTGATATGCACTCTTAAAGCCCACACGCCTGAAGTAGTCTGCCGTGTATGCCGGCATTGCATTTACAGACACCTGCATGAGCTTAAGCTGCATGCGCGCATATATCCTGACTCGCTCCAGAAGCTTTTTGCCAATTCCACGTCTTAAATACTGCGGATGCACATACAGCATGGTGATATGCCCATCGTTTGTCATGCCGCACACTCCGCACAGCACATTGCTATCAAACGCACCAAATACTACAAGAACACCGGTCCTTTCCTCGTCCGCCAGCCTGTCTGCATCCATATATTCATCAAAATATCGATGACAGTCCTGTGTCCGAAAGCAGCCTCTGATTGCGATATTGTATATACTTACCGCAAAGGCACATGCCCCTTTTATCTCTTCATTTGTAAGTTTTCTTATTTTCATCAGATAGTCTCCTCCACTATTCTGTCTCTAAGCCCGCTATAGCGTCTCTGCTGTGAGTTGTTTTGTATCATCTCGTAAAATGTCTGTTCGTCACCCACTATGGTAACACATTTCTTTGCTCTTGTAACCGCCGTATAGAGCAAATTTCTGTTCATAAGCATTCTCGGGCCGCTCAAAAGAGGTATAACGACCGCCGGATACTCACTTCCCTGCGACTTGTGTATAGTGACCGCGTATGCAAGTTCAAGCTCCTCCAAAAGCTTAAACGGATACTCCACCTTTCTGCCCTCGTCAAAGGATATGGTCATGGTCTCGGCAAAATCGTTGATTTCCTCAATGATACCTGTATCTCCATTGAAGATTCCCATGCCCTTATCCACACAAAGTCCGAATTTTGTCCTGATTTCCCACTCTATCTGATAGTTGTTCTTTATCTGCATCACCTTGTCGCCCTCGCGGAAAATCGTGCCCCTGTATTCTTTTTCGCGCTTACTCTTGTCTGCCGGATTCATATACGCCTGCAATATACCGTTTAGACGTTCCACTCCGAGAAGTCCCTTTCTCATAGGCGTAAGCACCTGTATATCATACTCTGTAGCATTTACAAACTTAGGAAGCTTCTGCTTTATCAGCTGTAATGTAACATTTATTATCTTGTCGGCATCATATCTCTTTAGAAAAAAGAAATCCATGCTCTTATTATCTAACGATACCTCTTCTCCATTATTTATCTTGTGGGCGTTTACTATAATATCACTCGTACTCGCCTGACGAAAAATCTTTGTAAGCTTTACCGTGTGGAAAGCACCTGAATCAATAATATCCTTTAGCACGCTGCCCGGTCCCACGCTCGGAAGCTGGTTCACATCTCCTACAAGTATGAGTCTCGTACCTGCCACAACCGCTTTTAGCAATGAGTACATGAGTGATATATCAACCATCGACATCTCATCTATGATGATTACATCCGTCTCGAGCGGATTCCTTTCATTTCTCTCAAAGCCAGCTGCGCTTCCTGTGTCCATGCCGCCGTTTAACTCAAGCATACGGTGGATTGTGCGTGCTTCGTAGCCTGTCGTCTCACTCATGCGTTTTGCCGCACGGCCTGTCGGTGCAGCCAGAAAAATATCCATGCCCTCCAGCTCAAAATACTTGATAATAGTATTGATAGTGGTGGTTTTTCCTGTTCCGGGTCCTCCGGTAATGACTAAAAGGCCATTTCTGACTGCTTCCTTCACCGCCTCAACCTGGTGCTCATCGAGCTCCATCTCTGTCTTTTTCTCTATATTTCTAATTGCAGCCTCTATCTCGATATCCGGCACATCATACGTCACATCAAGCTGCTTTAGCATGGCTGCCGTGTTTGCCTCCATATAATAAAAGGTGTTAGCATAAATCTGGGTTATATCATCCTTTAGCTGCATGACAATCTTCCTGTCCATGGCCAGATTCATGTAATGTGCCTCAACCTGCGAGCTTTCCACTCCGAGCAGATATACAGCACGCCTCGTAAGCTCCTCCATCGGCAGATATGTGTGTCCGTCCATGGCCGCCTGCTGCAAAACATACTGTATACCGCTTTTTATTCTAAAATCAGAATCAGTCTTGATGCCAACCCGCGCCGCTATCTCATCTGCAGTTTTAAAACCAACTCCGTCGATATCATCCGCCATGCGGTACGGATTTTCTTTGAGCACACTGTATATCTCTCCGCCATACTTATTATATATCTTCACAGCCAGATTCATATTGATGCCGTACTGTTGCAAAAAAATCATGGCTTCCCTTAAGTCTCTTTTTGCATTGACCTGGTCCGCAATCTCCATAGCCTTTCTCTGGCTGATGCCCTTTACCTCAGCAAGCCTCTCCGGCTCTTCCTCTATGATGCGGAAGGTATCCTTCTTGAATCGCCTGACAATACGTGCTGCGAGCGCAAGTCCTATACCATGTATGGCTCCTGAGCCCAGATACCTCTCAATAGCCATCTCATCCTCCGGCTCCTTCTCTTCAAAGCTTACTACCTTAAACTGTCTGCCATATGTGGCATGCTCTGTATACTCACCGTGAGCCTCTATATTTTCCCCCTCAGCAATGTCCGAAAAAGTACCCACACATGTGAGCTCCTCCTCGTTCACTACAAGAACAAGTACCGTATACCCGTTTTCTGCATTTCTGTATATTATATGATCAACGTATCCTGTGACTGTTTCGGTTTCCAATTGAACTTCTCCGTATCTGTGTGTTTTTATTGTGGTTCTGAATAGTTTTATTTTTTTAATATTATACCCTAGAGCATGCGTATCTGCAATTACTAAGTTTGCACTAAAAAAGCCGGTAACCACATGCAAGCATGCCGAACCGGCTTTTTATTATCAATTATTATGATATATTGTAATTGCGCTTCATCTGCTCATAAAGCTGCTGTGTGATGTTCTCTCCGGACTTCTCCACTATCGTATCACTCATCTGCTCTATGACAGTGTCCATGAACATATCCTTGTACTGCGACATAGAGGAATCCTCATCATCACTCTTTAGTGTCATGGAATCCTTCATTTCCTTTATGACCTGCTCCACGAAATAAGACTCAAAATCCTTAAGTGTGCTCTTGAGCTCGTCCTCTGTAGAGTCTGATGACAGATTTTTCACATTATTTTTAAGCTTGTCTGCCACCGCAGACGTATTATTTGAGTTTGCAAGTGTTGATACTGCGCTTATATCCATATGCTACTATCTCCTCAAATTATTTGCTGTCTCAAGCATCGAATCAGCTGTTGTGATGGCCTTTGAATTGAGCTCGTAGGCACGCTGTGCCACAATGAGATTAACCATCTCGTCAGCTACCTGTACATTTGAGCCCTCAAGATATCCTGTCACAACCTTGCTGCTTTTCAGAGCAGGGTTTGCAGTTTCAAGCATCGGATTGCCCGAATTGGCTGTTGCTGCAAGCAGGCTCCCTGACTGTTTTTCAAGACCTGACGGATTATTGAACTGATACACAGCAATTCGCTGATTCAGATTAATATAATTGCCCTGTGCAGTCATATAACCTACCGCACCATCCTCTCCAAAGCTCATCTTCTCAGCAGACACACCTGCCGGCACAGCTATGATATTACCGTTTGTATCCATGACAGGATTGCCCTGTGAATCAGTAAGTATAGTCTGTCCGTTTCCATACTGGCTCCATGTGAAGGCACCGTTTCTCGTGTAATAGGTCTGATTGTCAGTACCTCTCACTGCAAAAAAGCCATCGCCCTCCAAAGCAAAATCAGTAGGCCTCTCCGTAGAATTGAGCGGACCCTGAGTATAAGTGGATGTGGTTGCAGCCACACGGGTACCAAGCCCCACCTGCGCTCCTACCGGCTTTGCATCACCATTTCCGGATGTAGAACGGGTCTGTATCGTCTGATATAAAAGAGACTTAAACTCTGTCCTCTGACCCTTAAAGCCTGTCGTATTGACATTGGAAAGATTGTTTGCAATTGTATCTACATTTGTCTGCTCAGCACGCATACCTGTTGCGGCTGTGTAAAGTGCCCTCATCATATGGCATATCTCCTTATACTCTTCCTACATTGTTGACAGCCTTGTCTAATGTCTCATCAATAGATGTAATAACCTTCTGTCCGGCTTCATATGCACGCTGTATCGTAATCATATTGACCATCTCATTGACCACATTGACATTTGAAGTTTCCAAGGCTCCCTGTTCTATTTCGGCATCGGAAGCTATAATATTACCCCCGGCCGTCAGATTGTAGAGATTTTCACCATATTTTTCAATATAGTCATAGTTATCCACATCGACAACGCCGATAGTGCCAACTAACTGATTGTTCTGTGTGATATATCCAAGTGAGTTTACCGAAAACTTTTCATTCGGGTCTACCTTTACCCAGTTTGCTTCACCGCCATCTCCACTCAATGCACCTGTCGCATTGAGCACATGGTCTCCGTCTGCTGTGACCAGATAACCGTCAGCATTGACCTTGAAAGCACCGTCTCTGGTATACTTTACACTTGTCTGACCTGATTTGTCAGTAAATGCAATGGCAAAAAAGCCTTTTCCACCTATAGCCAAGTCGGTAGGATTGTCAGTCACCTTAAAGCTGCCCTCATCCCAGTCGGTATATGTCTCACCGAGATGCACTCCATATGTCATGCTGCCCAGATTTTTGTGCAGTCCGTAGTTTGATGTATCCTTTATCTTTATAGCAAGTTCATTTTTAAATGAATGCGAGGTGGTTCCCTCTTTTTTAAATCCATAGGTATCGGAATTGGCCAGGTTGTTCGCAAGAACATCCATGCGCTTCATCTCATTAACCATACCGGTGTGAGCGGTGTATAAGCCTTTTACCATATTTTTGTCCTTTACAGTCTGATTCTGTTGATAACGTTTATCTTTGATGCCTTGTCGGCAAAATCCTTTTCTGTCATATCGCCTGTTGTGAATGCATACTCGCCGTCAACCACATCCTCAATGTAGTCTACATGTCCGAATACAGCCTCAACCTCGCTCTTTGGTGAGTCAGTTCTCACAAAGAAGCTGTTTACACTGTCATCATAGCTTACAAGTGTGAGCTTCTCAGGCTTCCAGTCGATATAAATATTTGTGTTCTGATGCTTTGTCATATCAACAACATCTGCCACTACAGCACTTGCTGTTGGAAGCTTTCCTGCTCCACTGCCGTAGAACATAGCATCTCCGAGCACATTTCCACGTAAAAATACGCCGTTGAACACTCCATTTACTCCTGAGAGCGGATGTGTGTCATCTATCATATACGGTGCAACGAGACAGGTATAGCTGTCACCAACCTTGCGGCTTGAAGCCAGAAGCTTGATTGCACGGTGCATTGCCTTTGCGTACTTAATATCCTCAGGTGTAATCTTTGTGATACCCTCACAGTGGATATCCTCGAAATCCACCTGCTGTCCTGCAACAAGTGATGTGAGAATAGCTATCTTTCTGCATGGATCATGTCCCTCTATGTCGGCTGTAGGATCCTTCTCTGCATAGCCCTTATCCTGAGCATCCTTTAATACCTCATCAAAGTCTGCACCTTCCTCTGTCATCTTTGTAAGCATGTAGTTGGTTGTTCCGTTTAAGATACCTGTGATTTCCTCAATCTCGTCTGCTGTGAGACACTTGTTGAGTGGTCTGATAATAGGGATTCCGCCACCAACACTGGCCTCAAACTGGAAGTTCACTCCATGATCCCTGGCAACCTTGATAAGCTCAGCACCCTTTGCAGCAACAAGGTTCTTGTTTGATGTTGCTACCTGTTTTCCTGCCTCAAGCATTGCCTTTACGAATGTAAATGCAGGCTCAACGCCTCCCATTGTCTCTACAACTATACCGATCTCAGGGTCCTCTGCAATAACCTTATAATCATGAACTATTTTGTTCTCAATAGGTGTACCCGGGAACTCTCTTAAATCAAGCACATACTTGACCTCGATTGGCTCTCCTGCTCTCTTTGCGATTTTTTCTTTGTTGATTTCTAATACTTCTACGACACCTGATCCAATTGTGCCGTAACCCATAACTGCAATCTTCATCTTTTTGTTACTCCCTGGCTAAAATTTTTACGTAATGTATGCCCTTTAAGGACTCAATCTGCTTTGCCATATCATCCACATCATCCGACTCGGGAAATACATCCACAGATAACGTGAGTGACGCAATGCCATTTACCGGTACACTTTGGTGTATTGTAAGAATATTTGCTTTCGCATCGGCTACCGACTTAAGCACAACGGAAAGTATGCCCTGCTCGTCATCCATCTGAATGACAAGATTCACTGTCTTTCCTTTACGCCCCTCATAAAAAGGAAAAATATCATCCTTATATTTGTAAAATGAGCTTCTGCTTATGCCAACAGCATCTGTTGCCTCCTGCACAGATTCAAGCTTGCCCGAATCCAGCAGTCTCTTTGCCTCAACTACTTTAAGCAGCACCTCCGGTACAGCCTTTGCCCGTAAAACGAAGTAGTTTGATTTCTCCGCCATTTAGTTACCTCCAAAATGGCCGGTGTGTGTTTGTCACACACCGACATTTGTCCTTGACTCAAAGATTTTAACACAAAGATTACAGCTTTGCAACATCTTATGCTCTTGGTTTTCCACAATTACTGCAGAATTTACCTGTATTTTTTTGTCCACACTCACATGTCCACTCTGTGTTTACAGGTAATGGCTTGCCACAGTTTGTGCAGAATTTACCTGTATTTTTCTGTCCACACTCACATGTCCACTCTGTAATCTCCTGTGGCATAGGCTTGCCGCAATTACTGCAGAATTTACCTGTGTTTTTCTGTCCGCACTCACATGTCCAGCCTGACGCATCCTCCTGCTGTGTGGCACCTGAAGCCACTCCTGCTGCCATACCTGCTGCACCATTTCCCGGCACATTCATTCCGGCTGACCGGTTATTTTGTGCCATCTGTGTAAAACCATTCATCATATTGCCCATGGTGCTCATTCCCATGCCGACACCCATGAAGCCCTGCATAGCTCCACCACTGTTGCTGCCTGCGTTCTTGACACCCTCTGACATATTTTTGACCATATATCCCTGTGCAATAGATGGATCTGAGAGCATTGCGCCCTCGTTTCTTGTGTTAATGAGCTCCTGAGACTTCTCATCATATGAAAGGCTGGCGATACCAACACTTTGTACCTCCATACCACGCATCTGATTCCAGCTTTCATCGAGACACTTGGCCATATATCTTCCAAGCTCAGATGCCTTGCTTGTGACGAATGAAATTCTTGTACCATCCGCTGACATCTGGTTGATGGCAGACTGTAATGCCTCTAAAAACTCTGACAGATACTGCTCATTGATATCAGTAATCTCCACATGATCCATATTCTTTGGAATAGCCTCTGCATAAAACTGAAGCGGATTCACAATTTTGATGGAATATGTACCATGGGCACGAAGGAAAAGCTCCGCATTATAAAATGTATCATAGTAGTTTATAGGATTTCTCGTACCAAACTTGATTCCCTTGATTTCCTGAAGGTTGATATAATAAACCTTCTGTGACTGTGGTGTCTGTCCACCAAATCTCACACGGTCAAAGGTTTCCTTTAAAGAATCCCCAAACTGTCCGCTGAAAAGTGATGGCATAGATGAATTGCTCACCTTGTAGTAGCCCGGCTCAGCTGTGTAATCCACAATCTTGCCACCATCAACAAGTATCATAAACTGATTGTCATATACATGAATGATAGAGCCGTTTGAAACAATATCGTCAGAGCCTTTTTTATTCTGCCCCCTGTTTACCAGCACACCCCTGGCATAGACTGTCTGGTCGCCTATATTATCCGGCTCAATAACCTCCTGCCATGTATCTGCAAAGCCGCCTCCAATTGCCTGTTTTACTGCCTTAATAATTCCCATTTTCTTCCTCCTTAGATATGGTTGTAATCAACTTCATGAAAGCTCTGCAGCTTCCATACTTTTATATTGACAGGCTCAACATATGAGCCACAATATTCACATTTCTTTGCTCCAAGACTTCTGATCGGAGCGCCGCAATTCGGACATGTAGTGCCAACTGCACTGCCTATCCCTGCATTATCCAGCATATCTATATCCTGTATGTATACAAGCTCCATATTGTATCTGGTCTGCTTTTTATACTCTTTATCACCACTGATAAGCTTTCCTGAGGCAGTCTTGTAGTAAAAATACTCAACCGCACTCTGTATACTGATGACGCACCTTCCATCTCTTTTCACATAGTTTGAGATTTCAGTCTGATGCACCCTGATCTCGTCAAAATGCTCTGTAAAGCCAGCTGCTTCATTGCTGTCTATACGCACCAGCACCTGCTGTCTTACCTCATCAGAAGCCTCACGGTCCAGCTTGTAAATATCCTCAGTCGTGATTGCACAAAGCGCTGACACAAGCACTCTTTCTGACATTCTCTTAAACTGTTCCCAGACAAACTCCGGAAAATCCCTTTTTATCTGTGGCTCCATAAGGCGCGTCATGCCTGAAACCGACTTGGGAGTCGTAGAGACATTCTCCCTGATACGATTGATGCCCTCTGTGACATCAGGTGTACCAAGAAGACTTTCAGACAACCGTCTGACTTTAATGTAAACGGTCACTCCGGCAGCTGTCAGAACTGCTAATATCACCACAGCTATAACTAAACCCACATTTGCCTCCTTATTCTGAACGTGTTGCAAGCCACTTCAGATAACCATTGATAAATATATCTATATTGCCATCGAGCACTGCATCCGCATTACCGGTCTCAACATCTGTCCTGTGATCCTTGACCATGGTGTAAGGCTGAAGCACATACGAACGTATCTGGCTTCCCCAGCCAATTTCCTTGACCTCGCCTCTGATGCCCGCCTCCTTTGCAGCATTCTCTTCCTGCTTTAAAAGATACAGCTTTGCCTTTAACATCTGCATGGCTTTGTCCTTGTTCATATGCTGTGAACGCTCATTCTGACACTGTACCACGATTCCTGATGGAAAATGTGTGATACGAATAGCTGACGAAGTTTTATTGATATGCTGTCCTCCTGCTCCACTTGAGCGGTAGGTATCAATTCTGATATCCTCGTCCTTCACCTCAATATCGAGATCCTCCTCAATATCAGGCATGACATCACATGATACGAATGATGTCTGCCTTTTTCCCGCCGCATTAAACGGCGAAATACGAACAAGCCTGTGTACACCCTTTTCAGACTTTAGATACCCATATGCATTCTCTCCGTTTACCTGGAAGGTAATGGACTTGATACCGGCTTCATCGCCATCAAGCGAATCGAGTACCTCAAGGGTAAAGCCCTTTTTGTCAGCCCACTTCGAGTACATACGAAACAGCATGGCCGCCCAGTCACACGACTCGGTACCACCTGCACCTGCATTGAGCCTCAGAATCGCATTGCATTTATCATATTCTCCCGACAAAAGAGTCTTCATTCTGATACCGTCATATGTGCTCTCAAAATCATCAAGCATCTGCTGTATCTCGGGTATAAGTGACTCATCGTTCTCCTCATAGCCCATCTCAATCATCGTCTCTATATCTTCGTACTGTTCCTTGAGCTTTGCGTATGTAGCTACATCATCCTTCATACTCTTAAGCTCTTTCATCTTGCTCTGTGACTTCTCCGGGTCATCCCAGAAGTCAGGAGCTTCCATTTCTCGCTCTAATTCCTGGATTTTTTCTTCTTTATTAGCCAGGTCAAAGTGAATCCCTCACTTCCTGTAGTGGGGCTTTGTAGCCTTGGAGCGTGGACTTGAAATTATCCAACTCTACCACAGAATCACCTCTTTCTTTGCATTTTTTTGTTGGCCAGCGTCAATAACATTATTATACCGATTATACTAGAAAACTGCAACTAAATTTGTTACTTATCATCACACCTTCGGTTTCACAGCTCCTGCTGTATGCTTCGCATGCGCCACATGTGTAACAAGTGCAATAAATAGCAGCATAATGATACCGCCTGTGGTATCAATCAGTACGTCCGTGAATCTGCCGGCCCGGCCGGGAACGAACAGCTGGTGAAATTCATCTGTGCAGGCATATAGGAAGGTCACGCCTATCGGAATCAAAAATCTTCCTCTGCCATGCAAGAACGAAAATGTCAGAAAGTCAAGCAATGTGAGAATGGCATACTCACTCATGTGGGCACATTTTCTCACCGGATAGTCTATAAGCTCTGCCTTATCGAGCAGCTCCTTCTCATCCCAGTGGCTTGCGGTAATGGTATTGACCACAGAAACTATGCGATAGCTGACGCTGCCGCTGAGCTCAGACGACTCGGTATCCGGCTCCGCCGAAAACATAAAGATGACTACCATCCAGCACAGCATGAGAAAGCATGCAATCTTATTTAAGCTTTTCATTCATCACCTCAATCGCTTTCTGAAGCTGCACATCATACTGCATGTCATAGTCTGCATTTGTATCTCCTGTATATTCATAATCGACCTCTACATCAGGCTCGATACCCTTTTTGTGGATATTGTGACCGTTTGGTGTGTAGTACTTCGATGTGGTAATCTTTACAGCGTCGCCATCGGAAAGATTGTAAATAGTCTGTACAATTCCTTTTCCAAAGGTCTTTTTGCCTACAAGTGTTGCATCAATATAACCATCCTCATTGTAATCCTTCATGGCTCCCGCAAAAATTTCAGACGCACTTGCGCTGTTTTCATCGACAAGCACTACGATAGGACAGTCTATCTGTTTGCCATCGTCATCACCAAATGTCTGAACATTTCCGTTTTTATCCTTTGTATACACGACGGTTCCTGCCGGAAGCTTGCCAACCGATTCAGCCGGAAGCAGTCTGTCAACCATTTCTGTCACTGCGGTAAGTAGTCCTCCCGGGTTAGCACGCAAATCCACTATAAGGCCCTTCATCCCCTGATTTGTAAGTCCGTCAAGTGCATCCTCAAACTGACTTGCTGTGTTTGTCTGAAACTCGCTGACCTGGATATATCCCACTCCATTGTCAAGCAGCTTGCTGTCCACTGATGGCAGCTCAACATTTTTACGCTCCACCTCAACGGTAAATGGGTCAGCCTCCTCGCCACGTCTGATTTTAAGCGTAACCTTAGTGCCCTCCTTACCTCTGATTTTGGCAACAAGCTTTGTGAGATCCTCGGATGTTGCCTCAACACCATCAACAGAAACTATTTCGTCATCCTTTTTAAGTCCCGCTTCCTCAGAAGGTGTACCACTGTATACCTTCGAAACTGTCACCTGCTTTGTGTTCGGGTCCTGCTTTAACGCAGCCCCGATACCATAATAAGTGCCTGTCGTGCTAATTTGCAGTTCCTTATACTCATCCGCTGTATAATAAACCGAATAAGGATCATTTAGTCCCTCCATCACACCATGCAGCAGACCGTTTTCCAAATCATCCTTATCGTAATCCTCATAGTAATACTCGTCTATGTAGTTCGCAAGCTCATCGATTTTCTGCACGGTCTTGTCGTCAAGCACATCTGCGCTTTTTGCAACGGTATGCACGCTCCTGCCTGTAATCATTGTGTATGCAAAGAGCACAATCAATCCAAGCACAATGGTGGTCACTATACCTGTAGCAATCCCGACACCGAACCCATTTCTAAATCCCTTTCTATGAGGCTTTTTATCGCTCATATCTGAATTATCATCGTATTCTAAGCCGTTGTTGTTTGAATTATCCATTTCAGTCCTGTCCTCTCTATATTATGATATGAACTTAAAACAGCCTGTCTCCGATCGGAGCCAGGCCGTCATAATTATTATTATACTCTTAAATGTTTCCGAATTGTGAATCGGCTTCCCAAAAAGCCAATTCCAACGCCCAGTATAAGCGCTACCGGTACAAGTGTAGAGAAAATCTCCTTTGTCGGGATAAATGTCATCATATTTCCTATAAAGCTAAACTTATTAGCAATATATGCACAAATCTTTCCATACATGACACTGAGCAATCCCAGAGGAATCGCTGATCCTATCAGTCCAATGAGAATACCTTCTACCACAAACGGAGACCTGACCAGAAAATCAGTCGCTCCAATAAGCTTCATGATAGCTATTTCCTCTCGTCTGACCGCAATACCCGTAGTAACTGTGTTGCTTATAAGGAAAATCGCAACACACAGAAGAATCAGAATGATACCTCCCGATACATAGCTGATAAGCTTATTTAAATCGGTCAGTGTATTAGCCACATCCTGCGACTGGTTTACCTTTCTGACGCCCTCCAGCCCCTTGATATAGTTGACAAGAGTCTGCTGCATAGAGACATCATTCAAATAAACCTGCAGATTTGCTGAATTACTGAGAGGGTTATCATCGCCAAAGGAAGCTGCAGCATCATCGTAGCCCTCAAAATATTCCTTCTGGTAATCACTCCATGCATCGGCCGCTGACTGATAATCCACCTTGCCAACCTCAGCCCTCTTTTCTATCTGAGCCTTGTCCGCTTTTATTACATCCTCTGTAGTGCCCTCATTAAAGAACACTGTGACAGCAACACCCTCCTCAGCTGTCTTAACCATGCTTGAGAAGTTAGTCACAACTATATAAAACAGACCAAACATAAAAATACAGGCTGCCATTGTCGCTATGGATGCCAGTGAAAACATCTTGTTTCTGAAAATATTCTTAAATCCCTGCTTGATTGAATAAAAAAACGTATTAATCCTCATCACTATCACCATCCTTGCTGTCAGATACAACAAGACCTTTCTTTATAGTGATAACACGTTTTTTCATAACCTTAACAATCTCAAGATTATGAGTTACAACGATAACAGTTGTGCCTTTCTCGTTGATTTCCTCAAGCAGTTTCATAATCTCCCACGCATTGTTATTGTCCAGATTACCCGTCGGCTCGTCAGCAAGCAGCATGCTCGGCTCATTGACAAGAGCTCTTGCAATAGCTACTCTCTGCTGCTCTCCTCCCGAAAGCTCTCTCGGCTTTGACTTGTACTTTGCAGCAAGCCCTACCATAGAAAGCATCTGTGGCACCTTTTTCTTAATAACCGCTGTGGATGCACCGATAACCTTGAGTGCAAAAGCTACATTTTCATAAACATTTCTATCCTTTAATAATCTGAAGTCCTGGAAAACGACTCCAACATTTCTTCTGTATTTAGGAACCTGCTTGTGGCGAATGCGCGTCAGATTCCTTCCGTCAACAGTAATCGTTCCGTCTGTAGGATCAAGCTCCTTTAAAAGAAGCTTAATCAAAGTGGATTTGCCGGATCCGCTATCTCCGCATACGAAAACAAACTCTCCATCATCAATCTCGAGATTGACATCATTGAGAGCAGGTATACCTGCAGAATATGCCTTACTGACATGTTCAAGTTTAATCATTACTTTCTCCTTAATAGTCCATTGATTCCATATATTTCATATATTTGACTACCATAAGGGCAATCTTAAATGTGATGGCATCCTCGAACACTCTAAGGTCGAGTCCTGTACTTTTCTGAAGCTTGTCCAATCTATATACAAGAGTATTTCTGTGAATGTAGAGCTGTCTTGAAGTCTCAGATACATTCAGGCTATTCTCAAAGAACTTATTTATAGTAGATAATATTTCTTCATCAAAATCGTCAGGGGATTTGCCATCAAATATCTCTTTGATAAACATCTTGCATAGAGGAATCGGGAGCTGATATATCAGACGACCTATTCCAAGCTGGGAATATGCTATAATATTCCTCTCCTCGAAAAAGATTTTTCCGACATCGAGAGCCATTCTGGCCTCCTTATATGAGCGCGACACCTCTTTCAACTCATTGATAACAGTACCATATGCAATATGTACCCCATCCGCTTCGGATCTGAACAGATTCAAAATCACCTCGGCTGTCTTTCTGAGATCATCATAGGTCTCGTTTTCTGCCAGTTCCTTCACTACTATTATATTCTTCTCGTCAACAGCTGTAACAAAATCCTTTGATTTGCCGCCGAAAAGACTTCTGATCTTCTCAAGCTCGTTGCCGTCCTTCTCCCTGTTTGTCTCAACAATAAATACTACACGTCGCACTTCAATATCAATATGAAGCTTCTTCGCGCGATTGTATATATCAACCAGAAGGAGATTATCCAAAAGCAGATTCTTTATAAAATTATCCTTGTCAAATCGCTCCTTGTACGCAACCAGAAGATTCTGAATCTGAAAGCTTGCAATCTTGCCTATCATGTAGACATCCTCGCTGTCACCATAAGCTAAAAGCACATATTCCAGCTGGTGATCATCAAAGACTTTGAAAAACTGGCATCCATTAATCACCTGACTGTCTGCTGGTGATGCAACAAAGGCCTGTGCCGGCTCTATAAACGCCTCTGCGTTCGGAAATGTAGCTGCAAGAATCTTGCCCTCAACATCTATCACACAAAGATCGGTTCTCGTAATTCCTTTAAGGCCATCAATTGTATTTTGAAGTATCTGATTGGAAATCATAAATCGTTCTCCTTCTCCCCTTTTTGTAACTGTGCATTGCCCTCACAGTCACTTTATAACTAATTGCATAAATACTTGCTATTATTTTAATACATTCGCACAAAAAAATAAAGAGGTAAATGTACAATTTTTACACATTTCCTCTTATTTTTTCTTCTATTGTTATAAGAATTAACTATATCTAACTGTTTTATCTATGTTCATAGGTGTTGATAAGATGCGTAAGGCGCTTCACATCAAGCATTTTTCTTATTTTTCCAATAAATCCATGCTTTTTCCCCATGAACTTATTATTTCCGATTCCGTACCAGAGGTTCATCAACAGCTTTTCCCTGTTGTGTAAAAGGAACTTCTCCTGTGACGGAGACGGAAGAAATGATGCAATCACATCAGGTGAAACGATGTTAATTTCATTGACAAGATTTTCGCTGCATCCCGGTGAGTCATCAAGAACACCCTTGCCGGATATTCGCGCTCTGTCAAATAATCCAAGCAGAAATTCCTCAGCCTCATCAACAGCTTTCTGCGACTCTGCAATCACAAAGATTTTTTTATCATTTCTCTCAAGCCTCTTAAAAAACTCATAAAAGAAGTCATGATCTTCTATCTCATGCCGACGCTGCAAAGTATCTGCCGATACCGCCCTTAGTATGCCTTCATCTGCAATGACAGAATAATCACATGCCTCCAGCGCCTGCTTCACCTCTTCATCAGACTCCGCCAATGCCAGCGTATCCATATTCACTTCCTCTATTGTAGTGAGTATCTTCTCTGAAATACGTCTGTCGACTCTCATGAGCATCTCGCGTACTGTATAGTTATCAAGTTGTAGCCCTGCAATATCTATCTTTTTAATCATAATTTGAAGTATAACAAAATTAACTTACATAATCAACACTTTTCAAGTTGTCCGACAATTGTAAAGTATTTTAATCATATTATTTACAATTAAAATGTCAATATTATTTCCGAAATATTACTAATTTAGTGCAACTTTATCAGAACTTTACAAAACAGTTGTTCTTTTGCTCACATTCAAAAATGTGGATAATGTGCATAACTCCGTGCATAACTCATTTTTAGGGCACTTTGAGGTTTACTTTTGTTGATAGTTATCCACATTTATCCCCAATCCGAATTTACCGGGTTTAGCATATCCACTTTTTTGTGCATGTTGCTATTTTGATATATGTAATAAAAATTACGCTTGACAGCCCTGTTTTCCATTCTGTTTAAATTAGTCCCGTTTTTAAACATATATGTATATCATACAGGCCACTTATTTCAAATATCATAAACAAAAATAAAGTTTCTCTATGTAAAAAAACCTCCATCTCTATGAGATGAAGGTCTTTATAGATTCATATTTACCTATCCGGCATGAATTTATTAGAAAATTCTTCTAACTGCAATGATTGATTTGTAGTTAGCCGGTGATGTATATTTGATACCGTCTGATGGGTTGCTTGCATGTACAATAGTGTTTCCACCACAGTAGATAGCAACATGTCCGCTATAGCAGATGATATCTCCAGGCTGCATATCACTTGTGCTCACACCGTATCCAACGCTTCTCATTGCTGATGAGCTGTGTGGTAAGCTGATGCCAAACTGTGCATAAACTGACATTACAAATCCTGAACAATCTGTTCCGTTTGTAAGACTTGAGCCACCGTAAACATAAGGATTGCCAACGAACTGTGATGCATAATTAACAACAGCCTGTCCGTTTGAACCACTTGGTGCGCTATAGCTCTTCTCTGATGAAGAACTGCCTGATGATTTGCTTGAAGACTTAGATGACTTCTTTGCTGCTGCCTTGGCTGCTTTTGCTTCCTCAGCCTTTCTAGCTTTCTCTTCAGCCTTTCTAGCTGCTTCCTCAGCCGCCTTACGCTCTGCCTCTTCCTTGGCAAGTCTTGCTGCTTCCTCTTCCTTAGACTCAGCATAAGTGAACTCTGTATCGAGTGTCACATAATCTGTAGATACATATCCGGTACCGTCTGCTGTAGATACACCTACCCATCCGTCTGTTGACTCATCCACAACTGTGAGATCATCCTCTCCGGACACGAGACCAAGTACTTCTGCATCAGTAGATGCTGTTGTTCTGACCTTAAGTGTCTCAGTATTGACTGTTGCCACGCGACGGCCTGCGCTCTGTACGAGTGCATCGTCACCAACTACAACATAATCACCTTTTACATATCCTGTTACTGAACCGGACTGGATTTTGTACCATCCGTTATCGGTTGTCTCAAGTACTGTTCCAATTCCATTGTTATAGAGCTTTCCAAGAGACTCGCTGTTTTCATCTGCACTCGCACGTATATTAACGCTGTCGCTAACCTGTGCAACTGCTGTATCAGCATATGCTGATTTAACCGGCTCAGCATCTGTTGCCGCAACATCTGTTGCAGTCTCTGATGTCTCATCACCTTTTAACATTACATCTGTCAACATAGATGTAACACCGGCTGTAAGAGTGTTTGATGTACTAACAATATCTGATGTATAACTAGCTACTCCTGCAGTAGGTCCAGCCGCATATACTGCATATGGCACTGATGACAGAGCCATAAAACCTGTAAGTACCCCGGCTGTGAGTTTCACATAATTTACTTTCATTTTACCCTCCGTTGTATGAATTTGTAACAGTTATTACGAATTTGTTACAAATATTACTTTGTCATTATAACAAAGCAACATATATATGTCAACGTTTTCTTAGTGAATTCTTAAGAAAATCTTGACTTTTTCCAACGAATAGGACTTATGTCGCATGAAATACTTATGTAATAATTTTATTTTACAGCAATAGCCTCAACCTCAAGCATTACATCCTTTGGAAGCCTTGCGACCTCAACACAGCTTCTTGCAGGGTATGCTCCGTTAAAAAATGTGGCATATACCTCATTTATTGCACCGAAGTCATTCATCTCCTTGATGAAAACTGTAGTCTTTACCACATTGTCCATGCTTGTTCCTGCTGCCTCAAGCAGATGTGACAGATTTGTAAATGCCTGCTTAGCCTGTGCCTGTGAGCCCTCAGGAATCTCACCGGTCTCCGGAACTACCGGTATCACTCCGGAAGTATATACCATACCATTTACCTCGATAGCCTGTGAATATGGTCCGATTGCTGCCGGTGCCTTGTCTGTACTGATAACGTTTTTCATGTTATTGCCCTTCTTTCCTGTTAAAATTTATTAAAAATACTGTTATTTCTTAAGACGGATTTTGCCATCTGTGAGATCAATCTTTCTTTCCTTATATAAATGACCAACTGCACGCTTGAATGCATTTTTGCTAAGTCCTGTTTCTCTCTTGATTACCTCCGGGCTAGCCTTTTCCGAAAACGGAAGCACACCTGCGTATGAATCAAGCAGCTCAAGGAGCTTTTCAGAGTCGGAATCCATCTGAATATATGCCTTTTCCCTCATTGTCAGGTCCAGCTTGCCATCCGCCTTGACATCAGTGACCTTTGCCTCTATCACATCTCCAAGCTTCAGATAAGCGGCATTCTCAAAAACCGGTATCTTTGCTGAATATTTGTCATCCACAGCGATAAATGTACCGAAATTGTCGCTAAAATCATACACACGGCCTGAAACCATATCATCCTTTTTGTATGGCGAATCGGTGCTCAGCATATGGTAAATACCCTTTGTGGTAGCGCAAAGCCTCTGGCTTTTATCTATGTATAATGTAACAAGTATCTCATCTCCGGCGCTGACCTTTCTGACCATCTCCTTGTAAGGAAGAAACAGGTCCTTTTCAAGTCCCCAGTCAAGGAACGCCCCTATTTTAGTCACCTCCTTGACAGTAAGCACTGATAAACCTCCAAGTGTCAGCTTTGGCTCGTTTGTCGTAGCAATAAGTCTGTCGTTAGAGTCCTTGTATACAAAGACCTTAAGCTTATCCCCCTGCTTTACTCCATCCGGAATCTGCTTTGCCGGAAGCAGTACCCTCTCCTCCGAAGCCGAAGATGTTGACAGATATATGCCAAAATCAACCTTCTTTACACATACAAGCTCCTGATATTCTCCTAATCTCATGTTTTTCCGTCCTTTCTGTATCAAAACTGTATCGTTGTTAAATAATGGAATTATAATTATTTTCCCGGTACCGGCTTACTCAAAAACTCCACCACCGAATACGGTTTTTTATCCGTATCCGCAAGCACCACTGTCACACTCTTTGATGTGTACTTCACGTATGATATAACTGTATCACCAAGCTTTGCTTCTTTTCTGTACTCCACACGAAGCTCAGATATTTCAAAATCATTCGGCAGAAGCTGCTGTGCCAGCATAACATACTTCTCATTGTTCATATGATGGTTGCTGTCTATAAAAAACTGAGGAACCACAATCTCACCCTTTTTCTCCATATCATCAGGAATATGAAGCTTGCGCTTTGCACACTCCATCTCAAGCTGCGGCTCAAGACCGTATGTATCCGCAAACTTCTGAGGCACCTTCACCGGTCTGCCGGTTCGTGTATCAACAAGCACCCAGACAGAATTGGCATATGCCAGTGTGCTACCGCCTGCATCTTCAAGTGTGAAATTTCTGTAACCGTAAAACGCCTTCATACCATATGCCCATGTGGATATCTTTACCTGTTCATTAAGCAGTGGAAGCCTGTTTATGCATATCTGCCATGATGAAAGCACCCATGCTATATGATTGTCCGCAAGAAATCTGATTCCCACATCATGTGACTGTGAGTGAAACACACTACAGTCCTGAAAATAATTGGTAAGCCCCGTAAGGCTCAGTCTGCATGACGAATCCACCTCGCTGTAACGTATTCTGCTGTCAAATGAAAAAGCCATATCTAATTCCTCTAGTCTATAAAATTGAAGTAACTTCTGATAAATCTAAACGCTTCATCCACACCATTGGACATCCAAAGATTTGAGCTTTTATTAATGATATCCTGGTATTGCTGTATAGTAATTGGTGTCTTTTTTTCAGAGCCGAGTTCTTCTATAAGATTAATAATTCTCAAAAAATTCTTGTTCATATTACACCATCCTTCTATAACTGTTTAAGTCATATACGTTTTTATTTTATAACAAATCGCATTATTACACAAGAAAAAAAGAGAACTTCTATCGAAGTTCTCTTTAGCTGGCCCACAAGGATTCGAACCTTGAAATGACGGAGTCAGAGTCCGTTGCCTTACCATTTGGCGATAGCCCTATATGAAGCGCAGGGGGTGGGATTCGAACCCACGCGCCCTTGCGGACAAACGGTTTTCAAGACCGCCTCGTTATGACCACTTCGATACCCCTGCGTGTCACAATTAACACGTAATTGTTTAGTTGTCTGCACTTGTTCAGCGCAGGATTTATATTATCATCAATGTTGCAATATGTCAACACCAATTTCTAATTTTTTTACATTTTTCTGCGTTTCTTTAAAAAAAGTTCTGCAATCCCCATGTCTTCAGGAGTTGTGACCTTTATATTTTCATATGAGCCCTCTATGAGCTTTACCTTTGTGTCACTCCCATACTCTACTATCATTGCATCATCCGTAATTGCCGGCACGCTTTTCCCATATGACATGTCACTAAACAGCTTATCATAGGACTGAGCCAGCAGATCATATTCAAAGCATTGCGGTGTCTGAATCTGCCACAGGCTTTTCCTGTCAGGCGTATTTGCTGAATATCCGAATTCATCTGACACCTTTATTGTGTCCTTTACAGGCATTCCTGCTACGCATGCTTTTTCTTTTTCAACAGTATGCATAGAGCGGACTATTATTTCATTATCCACCAGAGGTCGTGCGCCGTCATGTATCAACACATAGTCCGTGCCGTTTGCCGCTTTAAGCCCCTCATATACAGAGTTGTAGCGCTCTTTGCCCCCCTGCACTATTGCTTTCACCTTCTTAAAGCCATATTTTTCGATTATCGAATGTCTGAAATACTCAATATAATCCGCACTGCAGACTATGACTATTTCATCCACCGGACTATCCTCAAATGCTTTTATACTATAATAAATCACAGGCTGCCCAAGAAGCTGCATATACTGCTTTGGCATATTACTTTTCATCCGGCTTCCTGTACCGGCTGACAGTATGATTGCTGTGAACTTTTTCTTGTCCATATTCTTTCCTTTTCCTATCCATGATAAATCTGCACATTATGATTGCACCCCGGTGTAACCGGAAGCAATTACAGAATCACTCACCAAGTTTTAGATTCGGAACCGCATTCAGATCAAGTCCGGACCTCTTGCCTGCTATAAAATCATAGTATGCCGCCGCACCTATCATAGCAGCATTGTCTGTACACAGTATCGGTGACGGACGATAGAATTTAACACCCTTGCGCGCGCACATTTCCTCCATCGCATGACGGATAACACCATTTGAAGCAACGCCTCCCGCAATGGCAAATTTGTCCATTTTAAACTCATCAATGGCATTCTCAGCATGTCCGACAAGCACATCTGTAACCGCCTGCTGGAACGACGCTGCCACGTCTGCCTGGTTTATTTCCAGTCCCTTCATCCTGCAGCCGTTTAAATAATTGAGTACTGCTGATTTAAGCCCGCTGAAGCTGAAATCATAGACTCCGCCCACAATCTTTGCTCTCGGAAACTCTATGCTGTGCGGATCACCCTCATGCGAAACCTTTTCTATCTTAGGGCCGCCCGGATAGCCGAGTCCTATTGCTCTTGCCACCTTGTCAAATGCCTCTCCTGCCGCATCATCCCTTGTGCGTCCGAGAATCTCATATTTGCCGTAATCTACCACTCTCACCAGATGCGTGTGGCCTCCTGATACGACGAGTGCCAGAAATGGCGGCTCTAAGTCTTTATTTTCTATATAATTGGCGCTTATATGTCCCTCTATATGGTGCACTCCGACAAGAGGAATGTTTCTCGCATATGCTATGGCCTTTGCTTCTGCCACGCCTACAAGCAGTGCTCCTACGAGCCCCGGACCATATGTGACGCCTATTGCGTCTATATCGTCGAGTGTCATCTGAGCATCTGAAAGCGCCTGCTCTATGACCTGATTAATTTTCTCAATATGCTTTCTTGAGGCAATCTCCGGAACTACCCCTCCATATAAAGTATGAAGAGCTATCTGCGATGAAATCACATTGCTTCGCAGATCACGTCCATTTACTACGACTGCAGCCGCAGTCTCATCGCATGAGCTTTCGATTGCAAGTATTTTAATTTCTTTTTTTGTTTCTGTATTTTCTGTCATTTTATTACACCAATCTTAATATATTACTCTATTCTGTTTCCGTATCAGAATCTGCCGCCAGCTTATAAAATGCAAGAATCCTCCAGTGTCCCTCATCATCCTGTCTGAGCACATACTCCTGGTATGTCTTAGAATAAGAGCTGCCCTCCTTCATGAAGTAAGAGGCCTTGACATATGCAATTTTATTGCCATTATCGGTGACATATTTTACATCATTGCTGTCACACACCCCGGTCTGCGCAAGTGTAATGCCCTGTTCCTTGTAGCTTTGCGCATCTGCCGTGACAGACTGCTTGTAGGTATCCTTTGGATTGTTTGCTGCCAGCTCATCATCAAAAAGCTTAAGTGCCTGGTCGGTGAGTGCATCAAGCTCTTCATCGCTATACTGCATACCATAGTAGCACTTTACAATCCTGTTATAAAACTTCACCACCTCACGAGGTGTCTGCGGATAGTTCTTGTCGAGGTCTTTAGTTGTTATTCTTTGCACCTCTGTGAGCACTTTTTCCTTTTGATTAGCCCTTTTAGACTTATCGTTTACGATATAAAACGAACCACATATCGCGGCAATCAGTGCTATTGTTAAAATAACTATACCTGTTTTCTTCATATCGCCCCTCCTTAGTCCTCATCAAACATGAGCTCCACGCTCTTTGCATCTTTTCCAAGATATGCGTTTGCAAAAATCTCCCTCACCTGTGGCATATAATCCTCTGCCCGGACAAGTGACGGTGAAAAATGTGTAAGCCACAGCTCCTTCACGCCGGCTCTCTTTGCCATGTCTGCTGCCTCGTAAAAGGTCATATGCTTATACTGCTTTGCCTTTACTATCTTTTCCTTTTCAGCATACATGCCCTCGCAGATAAATAGGTCTGACCCCTCTGCTGCCTCCACTATGTGCTCAAGCGGCCTTGAGTCCGTACAATATGTGACCTTTATGCCCTTTCTTGCCGGTCCAAGCACCATATCCGGAGTATACACTCTGCCCTCAAATTCAACGGTATTACCCTTCTGAAGCGGATTCCACAGACGCATCGGGATTTCCTTTTCCTTTGCTCTTTCCACGGAAAATCTGCCACTGCGCCTTATCTCAACCGAATAGCCATAGCACAGCACCGCATGCTTTACGCGGAATGCATGGATATGATATCCGTTCATGTCAAAATACTCATCCTGCTCATTGAGCTCTATGCATTTTATCTCAAAAGGCAGCTCCGGCGCAATCGTCCGAAGTGCAGTGACAACCCTTGTAAGTCCCTTAGGTCCAATAATGGTAAGCGGCTCGGTGCGCTCAGCATTTCCCATTGTAAGAAGAAGTCCCGGCAATCCGCTGATATGGTCTGCATGAAAATGAGTGATGCACAAAATATCTATCGGCTTGAAATTGATTCCGGCCTCCTTCATCGCAATCTGTGTTCCCTCACCGCAGTCAATAAGTATATTGCTGCCGTTATATTTTAGTGAAAGTGCCGTAAGCCATCTGTTTGGCAAAGGCATCATGCCTGCTGTTCCAAGTAAACACACGTCTAACATAAATTTTCCTCCGCAGTATAGGACATGATGACACCGTCCTCTACCGGATGCTCATATAGATTTTTTCTGATTCCAAGGTTTACAAACCCCATCTTCTGATACAGTGATATCGCAGCCTCATTAGTCACCCTGGCTTCGAGCACAATGCGCTCAACACCTGACTCTTTTGCCTTTTCCTGCAGGCATCTGATAAGATGTGCACCCACACCTTTTCCTCGTGCTGATTTTTTGACTGCTATATTGGTCAGCTCTCCCTCATCAAATGACACATATGTGCACTGATACCCCAGTATCTCGCCATCCTCCTGTGCCACAAGCATGATATTCTCCGGAAGCCTCATGGCATCCAAAAAACCCTGTCTGCTCCAGGGCTGTGTGAAGCTGTCTTTTTCTATCTGCGCCACCGAGTCTGCATCCTCCGGCTCCATGGGTCTTATTATCATATTCTAAAATCTCTCTCCTTTTCCTGTCTCTCTCGCTCCGCCTGTGATAATCTGAGATACTCAGGCTTATGGTCTGCTGCATTTTCTGCTCTGCCCTGCTCATAGAGCACCTGTCCAAGACATGCTACAGCCGAAGCTCTTTGCTTATTGCACATGGCAGGTGCAAAGTCATAATCCACCTTTACATGCTCATTGATATAATCCTTAAACACATCCACTCCGTCTCCAAGGAAAATCACCCTGCGGCCGAGCTCATTGATTTGGTCAACTATCTCTTCTATCATCACTACGCACTGTGGCAAAATGGTGTTCATCCTGCCATCGGTAAAATCATACAACCCTGTATAGGTCTGCTGTCTTCTTGCATCCATAAGCGGACAGACAACATCTGCACTGCCCCACAGATTGTATGCAAGTGCATCTACAGTAGGCACAGAAACTATCTGCTTATCCAGTGCCAGTGCAAGTCCCTTCGCCGTCGCAGAGCCTATGCGAAGCCCCGTGAACGATCCAGGTCCTGCTGAGACCGCAATAAAATCTATTGTCTTAAGGTCAAGCTCTGTCATCTTAGCCACCTCATCAAGCATCGGAAGAAGTGTCTGCGAATGTGTCTTTTTATAATTTATCGTGTATTCTCCTATCAGATTATCGTCCGATACGACAGCCACACTGGCCACAAGCCCTGAGCTGTCAAGCGCAAGTATCTTCATTATAAAACCTCTTTTATTGTTATTTTTCTATAGTCAAAGCCTTTTTCCAGGTCTTTTTCAATCGTAATCTCTTTTCTCTTCTTGGGGAGTATCTCCTCAATGAGATTTGCCCACTCTATCATCGTAAGCCCATCTCCGTAGAAATAATCCTCATAGCCTATTTCATCCATCTCCTCGATGTCACCAATCCTGTATACATCGAAATGATAAAACGGCAGCCTGCCCTCCTCGTACACCTGCACTATGGTAAATGTAGGGCTGTTTATCGGCTCTGTGATGCCAAGCCCCTCTGCTATGCCCTGCGTGAGCACTGTTTTACCCACTCCTAAATCACCCACAAGTGTACACACATCCCCGGGCTTTGCCTGCTGTCCAAGCGTAACCCCAAGTGCATGCGTATCATCTGCCGAAAAACTCTCTATTACTGTTATGTTTTCTTCACTACTCATATTACCAGCTTATACCTTTATCTATTTATTTTATCTATTATTTTGTTTATTTGATTTTCAGTCTGTATTTCTCCAGTGTACTGCCTGCCAGCTCCTTTAATGGCTCATAGCTGTCACCAAGCTGCTCCTTCGAGAGAATATATGCATTCTTTCTGTTGCTGAATATAAGTATCCTCTTATCATTGGCCACAAATCTGTACACCTGCTCCCACGGAAGCTGCGCCATTTCCTCGCCCTGGCTTACTTTTATGTTCTTTTCATCTATCTCAAAATGCAGTGGCTTTGAGAAAACTTCATTTGTCTTCATAATCATCTTTACCCTGCCCTTGAGCGAAAACGGCACATATAGCAGCACCAGAATACCAACTATAATATAAAGCACCACATACCCTGTATTGCCCTTTTGTGCGCTTAACACTGCTGCCGCAGCCAAGAGCACAGCAAACAGCAATGATATAACACCCTGACTGCCCTTGTACGCCTGCTCTATATTAAATGAATATAAATCTTTTTCCGTTACTTTTACATCAAATTCAATCTTCATGTCCTGCTCCCAACTAAATATTTGGGTTTATTATAACATTCCTTTTAAAAAAAGAAAAGAGCGCAATTGACTGCGCTCTTTATGTTTGTGACTATATATATTGTGTCAGGTATTTTCTCTATCCTCTGCCCTTTAAAACCGGTGACAGTCTCTTGTATATAAGCACTGTGATAAGTGTTGATATAAGTCCCTTTACGATGGTAAACGGAACATTGAATATTAAAAGTGCCTGCCACAGCTTGCCTACTGATGGGAGAAGCTCACTGTAGGCACCAATGATTGCTTCCATTGGCATGAACTTTGTGTATGCAGGATACACGATAAACAGGTTTGATGGGAAGCTGACGATTCCCATTACCACTGAACCGACTACAGCGCCGATTATTGCACCCTTTTTTGACTTATTCTTCTTGTAGATAAGTCCTGCTGTTGCTGTAAATACTGCTCCAAGAATAAAGTTTGAAAGCTCTCCTACCGTAAAGCTCTGTGTTACTGTACAGTGAAGCAGGTTCTTTATAAACTCTACAATCACTCCTGCTAACGGTCCATATGCAAATGCGCCGATAAGTGCAGGCAAATCTGAGAAATCAAACTTAATAAAGCCCGGCATGATTGGAATTGGAAACTCGAGGTACTGAAGTACAAATGCAAGTCCGCTTAACATTCCTGTGCCGACTAAAAGTCTGATGTTTACTTTTGATTTTGTGTTGTTTGTTGTTACGTCCATTTTACACTCCTTTGATGTTTAAGGAATCCTGAGGATATTGTGAGTGCAGCTATCTAAAATCTGAATAGCTGCTTTAAAAAATCCCGGAAGAAAATCTTCCGGGACTTAATATCACAGTGTAATGACACCTAATAATCTTCTCTCATCCAGACTATACTGTCGGCTTCGGAATCACACCGAATCATGCCTTGCGGCTCGTGGGCTGTACCACCGGTAGGGAATCGCACCCTGCCCTGAAGAATTCCTATTTATTTTACAAACCTATGATATGCACTTTGTGGCGTTTTGTCAAGGTGTTTTTAATTATCAAGAATAATATTGTCAAAGAAATTATTTTTCTTGCCCTTTATGTAGTGTGGCTTTTTGTTTCTGTTGTTATTATTCTTGCTGCCTGTACTATTTCTATCGTTTCTGCTATTCCTGCCGCCGTTATTTCTATTACTTCTGTCAGCCTTGTTGGCAACACTGTCTTTGCCGCTGCCGCTGTGTTCTGACTTACCGACCTTGTCTGTGCCCTGTCCGATTTTCATGGTAAGCTGGATGCGCTGCTTTTTGAGGTCAACGCTCATAACCTGCACATCTACTATATCTCCCACACTGACAGCCTCAAGCGGGTGCTTGATATAGCGGTCACATATCTCTGAGATATGCACAAGTCCGTCCTGGTGTACTCCTATATCTACGAAGCATCCGAAATCTATTACATTTCTGACTGTGCCCTTTAATACCATACCCGGTGTGAGGTCCTTCATCTCAAGGACATCGCTTCTTAGAATTGGCTTTGGCATATCCTCACGCGGGTCTCTTGCCGGCTTTTCAAGCTCTTTAACGATGTCACGCAGTGTGATTTCACCAACTCCTGCCTCGTCTGCGAGCGCCTTATAATCAGATACCTTCTTTGAGATTCCAACTACATTTCTGTTCTTTACATCATCCATTGTGTAGCCAAGCTTTTCAAGCACTGCCTTTGTGGCATCATATGACTCAGGGTGCACACCTGTGGCATCAAGCGGGTTCTTTCCGTCTGAGATACGCATGAAGCCTGCGCACTGCTCAAATGCCTTCGGTCCAAGCTTTGCTACCTTAAGAAGCTGTGAGCGTGATGTGAATTTACCGTTTTCCTCCCTGTAGTCCACGATATTTTTGGCAATCGTCTTTGAGATGCCTGATATGTACTCAAGCAGTGAAACTGATGCTGTATTTAAGTCTACACCAACCTTATTTACGCAGTCCTCTACAACTCCTCCGAGTGCCTCTGAGAGCTTTTTCTGGTTCATATCGTGCTGATACTGTCCGACTCCGATTGACTTTGGATCAATCTTTACAAGCTCAGCGAGCGGATCCTGAAGTCTACGCGCCATGGATGTGGCACTTCTTTGTCCCACATCAAAATTCGGAAACTCTTCTGTGGCAAGCTTGCTGGCTGAATATACTGACGCACCTGCTTCATTTACTATGATGTACTGCACCTTTACCGGAATTTCCTTTAACAGCTCGACAATCACCTGCTCTGACTCACGCGATGCTGTTCCGTTTCCGAGTGAGATAAGAGTGACATGATGCTTGTCTATGAGCTTTTTGATTACGGCCTTTGCCTCCTCGACCTTGTTCTGTGGTGCTGTCGGGTAGATTACTGTGGTATCAAGCACCTTTCCTGTAGGGTCTACGACAGAAATCTTGCAGCCTGTACGGAATGCCGGGTCCCATCCAAGCACAACCTGTCCTGCAATTGGAGGCTGCATGAGAAGCTGCTCTAAGTTCTTTCCGAATACCTTTATGGCACCGTCCTCTGCTTCCTCTGTCAGATTGTTTCTGATTTCACGCTCTATGGCAGGTGCAATAAGCCTGTCGTACGCATCCTCCACTACCTCTGTGAGTACGGCTGCTGTAGGAGCTTTATCATTTGTGATAACCTGCTTTTTAAGATATTTGATGATATCCTCTGTCGGTGCCTCTATCTTTACTGTGAGGATTTTTTCCTTTTCACCACGGTTAATTGCGAGTGTTCTGTGACCTGCCACCTTGGAAAGAGCCTCATCAAATTCATAGTACATCTCATAGACAGACTCTGCCTCCGGATCCTTGGCTGTCGATATAAGACGCCCCTTTTGCATGGTAAGCTCTCTGATTTTTGTTCTGTAACCGGCATTGTCGGATACGTTCTCTGCAATGATATCCTTTGCTCCGGCAAGTGCAGCCGCTTCATCAGCCACGTCTTTTTCTGCATCCACATATTTAGCTGCTTCTGCCATGATATCAACAGACGATTCCTGCGCTAAAATGGTCTGTGCCAGTGGCTCTAAGCCCTTTTCCTTTGCGATTGTGGCACGGGTTCTTCTCTTCGGACGGTAAGGTCTGTACAAATCGTCAACCGCCACCTGTGTCTGTGCCTCAAGGATTGCCTTCTTAAGCTCATCCGTAAGCTTGCCCTGCTCCTCAATGCTTGCAAGCACTGTCTGCTTCTTGTCCTCAAGATTACGTAGATATGTCAGTCTGTCGAAGAGATTTCTGAGCACCTCATCATTTAATGAGCCGGTTGCCTCCTTTCGGTATCTGGCGATAAAAGGAATGGTGTTTCCCTCATCTATCAGCTTGACAGCGGCCTCGGCCTGTCCTTTTTTAATCTGCAGTTCTTCTGCAATTGCAGCAATAATATCCATTTTTTTACCTCTTTAAAAAACTTATTCTTTTCGTATTATAAATGAAGTGATACAATAAAATCAACTTTATAGAAAGGAATTTTATTATGGATCCACAAAAATTTGATTATAATCAGGATTATAACTATAATTTCGGCAACAATTATGGGCCGGGCTTTAATCCAAACAACAATTTCTACAATAAACGCTCACGCAATATGGAGGTTGCAGCACTTGTGCTTTCAATAATTGCAATCGCATCGTGCAGCTGCATTTATGTATCTGTCATATGCGGCTCGCTTGCCATGATTTTTGCGCTGCTGTCAAAAGGCGGTGCCACCTCAATGAGCAGCATGGCTATGACCTCATTCTGGATTGCGTTTGCCGCTGTTGTTATCACTCTCATTATATATATCGGTTCGTTTGCCGCCATGCTTCACGAATACGGAAGCATAGAGGGTATATTAAAGGAATACCAGAACCTGACCGGTATCGACTACAATGAGCTACTTCAGCAGATGAATACCGCAAAATAATATAAGCATATTTTTGACTATACAGTTTACCACAATAATGGCAAGTGCAAGCCACATATATAATGGCCTGAAGTGCATTCCGATATGCAGTCTGCCGTGAGTTATCCGCTGCAGTGTCTGTGACAGCATAAACCAGCCTCCAAAAACGGCTGTATACGGCACAAACGGATGGAGTACAAACGACCTTATCAGATGTCCGTGCAGCAGCGCAAATGTGGCTCTCGTGCCACCGCACCCCGGACAATAGTAGCCTGTATATGCGTGCAGCGGACATGGAGGCACCTTTGTGAGTATCTGTGTACCGCATACTCCAATCACTGCCGCAAGAGCCACAAAAATAGCTATGCATATCCAGCCTGTTATATAGAAATACCTGTCGATTGTTTCATCTGTCTGCATGATATGTGTGGTCCTTCCTGTGATTTTGTGTAACCATATGAATACAAGTATATGCTATATATCGGCCAATTGTCAAAGCATTAATTTTAAGCATTAATTCAAAACTATTATTTCAGGAGAAATATAATGAACCCAAAAAAGAAATCTAAAGAATTAAAAAGAATATCAAGAGAGAACCTAAACGGAAGATACAGACTTAGCATGAGCATTTTCCTCACTGTCACACTCATAAATCTGTTCAGTGACCTGCCTTTCACCTACCTGCTCGGAAATGTATATGCCACAAAGGTTCAGACCGTAATCTACTACCTTGCAGAGGTGCTTTTATCTATCGTAATCGGTGTGATGCAGATGGGACTTATACGTTTCCACCTCAATATGGCCAGAAAGAAAGAGTGCCGCATCAGCGATGTATTCTACTGCTTTATGAATCACTCCAACAGATATTTCGGAGCATACATCATATATTATGCCATCTCTATGATTGCAAAGGCGCCTTTCCTTGTAGCCAAAAACTTTTTCAAGCTAAGCGGCGACACTATGGGAATTGCTATCGCTTTATATGCTGCAAGTGCCGTGCTCAGCTTTATCGTACTGGTTCTTTTTCCGTTTTACCTGTATCTGGTGCTCTCGCGTGATGATTTATCCGTGTTTGCATGCCTGACTCATGCCATAAAGCTGATTCGCGGCAACATACTCAGAGTCATCTACATTAACGCAAGCTTCATCGGTATGCTTGTCCTTTGCGTTCTGTCGCTCGGCATCGGCCTGCTCTGGGTGGAGCCTTACTATGAGCAGACCTTTGCAAATCTCTTCCTCGATGTGACAGGGGAGCTACCGACTGTGGACTGCGCGGTGTAGCGGCTTATGTAATCGCTTGTGCGTGGGCGCAGGGTGGCGTACAGATTATATATCACCTGCTCTCATAACTCCTTAGCCTAGTGGGAGTAAATGCCGCCATCAGCAGAGCTTATTAGGCGCGAAAAATCAAACGCGCATTTTACCTCAATATATAAATTCAGGTTGTGCTGCTTGAACGAGTATTTTCCGCGCCGCTTTTGCTGATGGCGGCATATAACTTCCACACGGCACGTCGTAAATCGAGCAAGTGATATATAATCTGTACGCCACCCGCTCCACGCACCCACTCTAAACCTAAAATCGAAGCTCTACAGCTGCAGCAGTCGGTCCATAATCTTTGCTGCAACGCAGCTCTTGTCCATGATTTCAAGCTCTGTGCAATCGTCAGCCGTGATGAGTGTGACCACATTGGTATCTGTTCCAAAGCCTGCGCCTGCTACCTTTAGGTTGTTTGCCACTATCATGTCTGCATTTTTCTTTGCAAGCTTTGCTTTCGAGTTTTCAAGCATATTCTGGGTTTCCATAGAAAAACCGCATATGAGCTGTCCCTTGGCCTTGTGTGCTCCGAGGTATGAAAGTATATCCTCTGTGCGCTCAAGCTCGATTACAGGCTCATCCAGGCTGTCCTTTTTCTTTATTTTCTCATCTGCCGGATGTGCCGGGCAAAAATCCGCTACTGCAGCGGTCATGATGATGATGTCCTGTTCAGATGCCTTTGATTTCACCACTTCTGCCATGTCTGCGGCCGATGTCACATTTACCACATCTACAAACATAGGCGGCTCAACCGATACCGAGGCATTGACCAGTGTAACATGTGCACCGCGGAGCATACAGTTTTCTGCTATAGCGCGTCCCATCTTGCCTGTTGAGTGGTTGGTGATAAAACGTACCGGGTCTATCTTTTCCTGTGTCGCTCCGGCTGTGATGAGTATGTTTTTGCCTGCCAGGTCCTTTTCACAGGCGATTGTCCTTATTATGTAGTTGAAAAGTGTCTGCGGCTCCGGCATTTTTCCTGCACCGGTGTCTCCACATGCAAGATATCCTTCAGCCGGCTTTATCATCTCAAAGCCGTAGTGTTCGAGCTTTTTGATATTGTCCTGCACAATCCTGTTCTCATACATATTGGTGTTCATGGCAGGAGAAACAAGCTTAGGACATTTGGCTGCAAGTATTGTGGTGGTAAGCATATCATCCGCTATTCCGTTTGCCATCTTACCTATCACATTGGCTGATGCAGGTGCCACCATAAAGATGTCTGCTCTCTTTGCGAGCGCCACATGCTCCACGTTGAATTCAAAGTTTCTGTCAAATGTGTCCACGAGGCACTTGTTGCCTGTGAGAGTTTCAAATGTAATTGGATTTATAAAATTTGTTGCATTGTGTGTCATTATGACGTTGACATCGGCGTGCTGTTTTACAAGCATACTCGCAAGGTTTGCTATCTTGTATGCCGCTATGCTTCCTGTCACTCCCAAAACTACTGTTTTTCCTTTTAACATGATTTTCACCTCTGTATAAAACTATTATTCTGCAATCATTTTTTGTTTACATCGCCAAATGCTTTGTAGCCATCCACAGACTTTGCACTTCTAGCTGCATTGGCAATGGCCTTTGCCATGACATAGGCACTCATTGGCCCCACCAGATTGATATCGGCAGGCACACTGCCCACTGATACAGCATAGATTGAATCTCCGTCTGCCATCGTGTGCACGGGTCTGATTGCTCTGCCATAGCCATTGTGAGCCATGGATGCCACCTTGTTGAGTGCGGTCTTGTCAAGCTTTGCATTTGTTATTATTGTACCAATTGTGGTGTTTCCTGTAAACATATTCTGAATCTTCGCCGCTGCCTCAAAATACGCTGTCTCGTCATCGAAAAGCTGTCCATTCTCATCCAGTGCTCCGGCAATTTTCTTATCTGTATCTATATCATAGATGTCACCGAGTGCGTTCAGTGTCACCACTGCTCCAACCTTTAGTTCTCCAAGCTGTACTGCATAGGCTCCTATTCCGCTCTTCATGCTGCGCTCACGCCCCATATATTTGCCGACTGTTGCGCCCATTCCGGCTCCATAATTTCCCTGTAAAAAGGTATCATAGGAAGCGTTCTCGCACGCCTTGTATGCCATTTTGCCATCTGGCCTTGCATTTTTATCACCTATTACCAGGTCAAAAATACACGACTGCACCACAAGAGGCACCTTTGTGACTCCCACATCAAAGCCTATATCGCGCTCCTCGAGATACTTCATCACGCCTCCCGCTGCATCCAGACCAAAGGCAGAGCCGCCTGACAGTACAAGAGCATGGATACCCTTTGCATCTGCCACAGGATTTAAAAGTGGTGTCTCCCGCGAAGCCGGTCCGCCTCCCCTTATGTCAACACCCGCCGGTGACTGTTTATCAAAAAGAAATACCGTACAGCCGGTCAAGCCCTTAGTGTCCTCGGCTTGGCCTATTTTGAAGCCGCCGATATCCATTATGTCTATTTCATGCATATGTTTCACCTTGTATAATGCCTTTCTTTTAACTCAAATGCTTTTTTACCGTTCCTAGTCCAACTGCTTATAAAACAGGCGGACCTTATCAGTCCGCCGTACATACAATTTCACATTTATTTTAAATCTATCTGAATTTATTTTGCTGCAATTGGTTTGATAGTATTTAAAACCAATCCAACAAGGTATACGATGATTGCGGCAACTATTGCCTCAATGACTCCGTTAAAGCTGATGACTCCGGTGATAACGCCCAGCACTGCGTTTCCTGCCACACCGATTGCATCTGCATAAGCATCCTTGTAAAGCACGAAGATTGAGCCCATTACAAGCAGTGTATTGGTCATGGCACCGGCTACACCTGCATATACAAATGGAATAACCTGTGTGCTCTTTCTGATAAATACAGCCTCAACTACTATAAATACTACAGCTCCGACTGCTATGCCGATTCCTAAAGCGGCTGCCTGTGAAAGTGACTCTGACATCTTGCCGAGGAATGCATATACTCCGAATGCAAGGAATACTGACATGAGCACATTTAAAACTGTGCCCCAGAGATTTTTCTTCTCTGATGCAAGCACCTTTTTGATGCCTATATATACAAAATAAGGTATAACACCTACTAAAATTCTTGGAACAAATGCTATGAATAAGCTCTTAAATATACCTGAGGTTCCGACCAGAGATGCGGCAAGCACCGGCGAAAATACAAAGGATGAAAGAGTTCCTCCGACTATAGTTGCCTTTAGACAACTGGTAAATCCGAATACAAATCCAAGGAATGCTCCCTTTTTAGGTCCGCAGAAAAGTGAACCAAGGATTACCGGAATGTGAATAATCGTAGCGTTGATAACTACGAGCGGAATATATCCGAGTGGTGTGAATGCCATGATAATGATAATGGCTGTGAATAAACCTGTCAGTACAAGTTCGTTTGTTTTTGAATTGCGCATTGTTTTTCCTCCTTTTGGTAAAAGCCCATATGGGTCTCGTCCTAATTCTGTTATGCTGTGATTCTGTCACACGGCATAAGAGCGCATATGAAAATTGTATGGCTGCTGGATTCTCGTATGAGTAACCCGCATTTATGTATCATACCACCGTGCAAGAAGTGTGTAAAGCAGTTTTTGTTATTTTTTTAACAATTTTTTAACAAAATGTGTTGGTGACGTGCAAATCACTGACATATACATCGATATCTTACATATGCTGCATTGTGTCTCACAAGCGTGAAAAAAAAATCCCCGGACATCGTATAAATGTCCGGGGAAATTATTTATTCTACTGTAACTGATTTTGCAAGGTTACGTGGCTGGTCAGGGTTTAAGCCCTTTCCTGTTGATGTGTAGTAAGCGATAAGCTGACAGATTATAACTGACTCGAAAATTGCAAACTCATCCGGTGCCTGTGGGAGTGAGATATGCACATCACAGATTGACTTATCTGTAATATCCTTATCCTTGCTAAGAAGGATAACGTATGCGCCTCTCGCCTTTACCTCGCGGATATTTGAGATGACCTTGCTGTATACATGACTCTGTGTAGCAACTGCGATAACAGGAACACCCTCGCTGATGAGCGCGATTGTACCGTGCTTTAACTCGCCTGCTGCATAAGCCTCAGCATGAATATATGAAATCTCTTTGAGCTTGAGTGCGCCCTCCATGCTTAATGCATAATCAAGTCCTCGTCCTATGTAAAACGCATTTGCAGCATTTGTCATTCTCTTCGTAAGCTGTTCAATCTCAGGTGCCTGCGTGATAACTGACTCAATGAGATTTGGAACCTCCTGCAGATTCTCAATAAATGTCTTTGCCTCTTCCTTGGTCATACGGCCGGATACAAGACCAAGCTTGCATCCAATCAGGTAAAAGCTTGCCACCTGAACTGTGTATGCCTTGGTACTTGCCACGGCAATCTCAGGGCCTGCGTGTGTATAAAGTACATAGTTACTCTCACGGGCTATTGTTGAACCCTTTACATTTACGATAGAAAGCGTCTTTTTAGTATATTTATTAGCCAGACGAAGTGCCTCTAAGGTATCGATTGTCTCACCTGACTGTGACACAAAAATAACCATTGACCTGTCTGAGATAACAGGCTCCTCATATCTGAACTCTGATGCAATCTCAACAGAAACAGGAATACCAAACTTGTTCTTTAAAAGAGCTTTTCCGACCATTCCCGCATACATGGCTGTACCACAGGCTACAACTGTTATATCGCTTATATCCTCGAAGAACGAATCAGGAATATTATCATCCTCAAAGCAAGGAAGTGAATCCTTGATTCTTGGAGTGATAGTCCTTGTGATAGCTGTCGGCTGCTCATGAATTTCCTTGATCATGAAATGCGGATATCCATCCTTCTGAGCTGCCGTTACATCCCAGTTTACCTCAAGATAATCCGGCTCAACTTTCTTACCCTCTAAATCCTCCATTTCGATTCCATCAGCAGTCATTGTCATGATAGTGTACTCCGGAAGTATAAAATAACGCTTAGAGTATTTGATAAATGCTGTGAGGTCAGATGCGATAAATGCTCCGTCATCGCAATATGTTGCAACCATCGGGCTTACATTTCTGACAGCAAAAATCTTTCCAGGCTGATCCTTGAACATGATACAGAACGCAAATGAACCCTGAAGCTCTGCTACTGCCTTCTTAATAGTAGCCTTTGGATCTCCGTCATAGAGCTTGTTTATAAGAGCTGCTGCTACCTCTGTATCTGTCTCAGATATAAGAGACTCTGCAAGATCAAACTTGTTTACAATCTCGTGGTAGTTCTCAATGATACCATTGTGGATGAGTGCGACATTTCCAACCTTGTGAGGATGAGCATTGGCATTGGTAACTCCGCCGTGTGTTGCCCATCTTGTATGTCCGATTCCACAGGTTGAATTGTTCTCATCATCGCAGATAGCAAGAAGATCCTTAACCTTTCCGACGGTTTTGCGAATAGAAATCTTGCCTGTATCCTTGAAATAAGCAATACCTGCACTGTCGTATCCACGATACTCTAACGCTGCGAGTCCTTCCGTCAAAATCTTCTGTGCCTCTAAACGGCCTGTAAATCCTATAATTCCACACATAGTGTTAGATCTCCTTTTCGACATATAATTTTAAATGTACAAATATGTAACTGTTCTGTACTGAATAGCTACTTGATTTTTATGGTTCTCTCGCTTTGTTTTGATGTCTCCATCATATTTGGCTCGAGATGCGCATCCATATATGCGTCCAGGCATCCGCCGAATTTTCGATAACCTGAAACCTCGTTAACCGGCATCATTTTTACGTACCTGCCGGTGCATGGCGCTAAAGTTTTTAACTTTTCGAAATCCGATTCCTCCGTTTTTACCAGACGAAGTTATTCTAACATAAACCAAAAGTACCTACAACAGTAAAAATAGCTGAATTTTTGTGAAATAAAGGAGTTAAATACATCATATGCAACGAGATAAACAATTAAAACAAAAATTCCTGACAATTACTGAGCCAACCAATTGTCAGGAACTTTCTTTTCACGTACTATATTTATTTTGTTTTTGTTAATATATAGTTACTATTATCAAACCTAAATTTACATGTACTTCCATCTGAACTTAATTCCATAGATGCCTTAAGGTTAATATTAATTGTATTCCAGGCTGCCTGTGAATTATCATACGTTTCCTCTTGATTTAAAACTATCTCATACAAATTTTCTTCTGATAATTTATATTCGCCATGATATATTTCTCGAGCCCCATATACGTCTGCATTTCCGCTTCCATCAAGTTGTATAGAATATTGTTCGGCTACACAAGTAGCTTGCAGATTATCCCATCTCCCCATAATTTTATCATCCTCAAATAAGCTATACTCAAAACTATTTGTATCAACATAATATATTACCGGCTCCCCAGAATCATAACCTATTTCCAATTTAACACTAACGTTATCTCCTAAATAATTTACCTCATATGCACCTCCAAATGCGTCTGAAAAACAATCAATTTTAGTTAGAGTGTTACCACTTTTATCTACAGCATAAAAATCTGGCGCATCATACCCACACATATATAAATTATCATTATCATCGAATACATATGATGAACATTCCCCTCCGAAATCACTATTTTTCCATATAACATTTCCATTTCTTAAATCAAATGTAATTATAGTTCCATCTTCTACTAAATAATATTTTTCATTTCTTATTCCAACTTCGCTTATTCTATCTAACATACAACAATCATATTTCTGCGTTTCATATTTCCATACAAATTTTCCATTTTCATTAACAGCTTCAATTGTTGCCGATTCTTTATTACCATCTATCTTTCTATCAAATTGGACATTTATATTCTCTATTGATGCACATTGCTTCAACAAACTATCATCAAACTCTTCCAAATATTTATCATTATCCTCAGGCAAAAATCCATAGCAACCATATTTATTATTTTTGTCCGCATTCTTTAGTTTTACTAAACAACTTGCTATTTCCTTATTAACCATTTCCTGCGTACTCGCATAAGTTGGATTATCCTTTTTTGTTTTTTCAGTTAATGAACCAACTGCTGCATCTCTTGTTATATAGCAGCTCTTCAAATATGCATAACAATATTTTGACAGTTCATATAATTTCTCCGGTGTAATGTTTTTAGAATCACTGAATACATCATTTCTCTTAGTTATATACATATTCATTGTATCTGCTTGTACAACCCCTGCATACATACTCTGCAGGAAACAATCCGTATTACTCAAGCCATTTTTATAAAATGGCATAGTTCCTTTTGATAAACTCCACGCTAATAACAACGCTTTTGATTTTGCATCAAGTATAGTAGATGACACATCTAACGCATCAGTTAGCCAATCCCCCATATTATCCATCAAATAATTATATGCAGAATATGAAACTACATCTGTTTCCAACGTGTCCTTGTAATCTTTCATACTATTTTTCATGTTTTGAGACATTATACTTTGAGAACCCGAATTATTTATAAGAGTATCCAGTGACTCCATTGCAAATTTATCCTGATTATTAAATTCACTTGCATATCCAACAATCTGAGAGATTGAATAATACACATCTAAAAAACTGGTCGCATCTTTAACTTTATCAGAAGCAAGCACAAACGGATCAGTTGCATCATAGAAAAAGTCTGCTCTGTCATATAACTTTTCAAATTCCTGATACGATTTGTTATATGCAATCATAGATGCCTTGTTTTCAGCATCAATTTTTGTCTTTAAATCCTCACTGATTTTAGATAATTCACCTATTTTATCATCATAAAGATCTCCTATTTTTTTTATTGATTTAATAACCCAATTGTCACCATTGAAAGGTTTCAAAGTCTCTTTTATATCACTTACACTTTGATTTATTTCTTCATCTGAATATGTGCAGAACATCTTTGCAAAATCCTGCGCATATTTTGCATCATATATATCAGTATTAGAGCAGAAGCCATTCATCAGCTGAAGCCATGATGCCCCATCTGTATCTAATACTCCATTAAACAGCTGTACTATATACGCAGATGAACCCATTGCGAATATGGCTCCGTCAGAGGCTCCTGCATCATTTTTCCAGTCAAATAAATATCTGTCGTTATTTTTTAATACATCCATATAAAGATCAACTATGTTCTTTTGCGGCATTTCAATATGCACCTGATTATCCAGCACAACATCTGAACTGTTTAATAACAACAGACTGAATTCTAACGGAATCCATGCCCCGTCATCATTTTTTATAGTCTCAATAGGTGCCTCGTAATCTACCATTTTATTGAACAACATATGTCCTACTTTTTTACTGTCATAGTAAAAAGTTGTAAGTCCGTACGGAAGCGAATTACTAAATTGTTTATTGTAAACAGCTGCATAATCTTTTCCCACCTCAACCTGATATCCTAATCTTTCTCCAAGCTGCTCTGCGTTTGCATAAACGTGCTCATCTTTGACAAAAATATCGAGATCTTCATTCTGTCCGATATTATCAGAAAATTCCACTGATAACGTGGTATATGAATTCTGCATATCCCCTATCTCTGTAGCAGAAACTGTATATGCAGAAGACATAAGCATAATTACACAACATACAATACTAATTATTCTCTTCATACTACTCCTCCGTGTCCATTTCATTTACAACATCCTGTATCAAATTCTGATATGCAGTTACCATGTTTCCTGTCAATGCATTAATAAATTCTTCCGAACCGTACTCTGCCGAGTAATTGCCATTTTCATATGTGTACGGAACTTCTACTTCGTTTGTTATTTTATCAGCTTTTGTTATATAGTCCTTTATAAAAGAATCCACATTTTCTTCTGTAACATTATTTTTCCTCATATCATTAAATAAATCAGATAGTTTCGGAGCTGTAATTTTATATGTAATAGTCTTATCGCCAATTTTTTTAACTTCAACAGTATCCTGCTCTATAATCTGATACATTAATCCATTTTCCTGCTCAGTATCAGTTTCAAAAAAATCAGATAATTCCTCATCTTCCGATAAGTCATCTACCCCATTAATAATCTTATCTAACTGTGACAAATCTTTCGATTCAATTGCGTCTGAAATTTTATTTGCTTCTTTTTTTACTGTTTTGTCTGTGCCACATGCTGTAGTCGACAGGCTGAATACTAGTAGAAGCATGACCAGTATTCTAAGATTGGATTTTAATTTTTTTCATTATATATTCCTCATATATTCTTAGTTTACGCATATACTTTTACTCACGAGAATAAGTATAGTAATCATTTATTGTCATTGTATCCCCCTTCAAACTTATATGTATATACTTTAAAATCACTAATACCATCACCTAATGCTATTTGTTTGTCACCAACAATAAAATAAGCTCCACCTCTACCACTTTTTCCTGTGTCAAATGTATAAGTTCCATCATCTTTAAATGTGTATGATCTATTACCATTACTCCAAGTTTCAATAAAAGTTGATACAATACTATCATCAACTTTTACTAATGTAATATCATCAGATACTAATTGATTGTTTACAATAGATACTTCTAGAGAGTATCCATTATCTTGTTGTTTTGTAAAAATGTGATAAGCATATTTATAATCCGTAGAATGCCAAAATCCATCTATATCAAACGTTGAAATATCCTGCAGATTATTTCCCATCTACTGTAGCTGAAACATTAGCTTGATTCTGCCCTTGCCCCTGCTCTATTTTAGATTGTGTATTCTGTGTATTAGGTAATTCTTTCCAATCAATATCAGCATATTCCGAAACGTATTCTTTGAATTCTGCCTCGCTTATATTTTTTTGTGCTGAATTTTGATTATACCAATAATACTCTTTCTCACCTATATCATAATTTGTTTCAAAACCAATTACAAAAGCACTATCCAGCACTCCATTTTGAATTGTATCATATGAAATGAAATCATATTCAGCGCCATTATTCAACTCTCGATATACTATAGCATGGTATTTTTCTGAATATTTAAATCCACAATAAGCAGATATCGAATTTACTCTAACCGGATTTTCACCAGAAGAATAATCAACTCCTTGAATTAGTGAAATCTGCCCAGAGTTTAAATCTGCAGTAAATATTTCCAAGCTTCCCCATTCGTTTTCATTTCCATATATAATCAATTCATCAACTCCATTACCATCAATATCTAATACAGCATATTGAGATGGCATACCATATTCCCAATCCGAAGTTAAATAATTATTATATTCGCCATTCTTTATGAATTCTTCATATATACCGGCATCTATATCTTCTTTGCTCTTTTTCGGTGTATAATTTGAAAAGAAACTAATTGTATACCCCTTAATATTGTTACTATATTCATCCCACTTGTTCATACCTTCTTCCTCAGTAATATTTTTCATCTTGCTAATGTCATATCCATTTGAATTGCTATATTCATCTCCTTCACCATAAAACCATGGTGTGTCCTTAGCATCGTCCTCATCATACAGAACTCCTTCTACCGTTGTAAGCTTTAGGTTATCCATATCTATCTTACATTCTTCCACTTCTGTAAGCCCCGCCCCGCCAGAGCCATATCTGTATATTCTTCCGTTTTTAGATAACTTGATCCCATATCTTTCACCTGATGTCTCAAGGTAAACTATACTATCATCTATATATGTATATAAATCAATGATTACTCCATCTGATACAGATTCATTATCCCCTATAAGTAATTCCGGAACTCCGTTCCCGTCAATATCCATCAATGCATATCCTACATTATTCAAAGATTTCAAATTCGTATATGGATTGCTAAACAATGGACTAACCTCATCATTATCAGTCCAATTCTGATTTTTAATCTTATAATAATACATATCTAGAACATCTTTATATAATTCTTCTCCATCCACAGAAGAAACCACACACTTTAACAACTCGCCATCATCATATTCACTAAGATACTGATTATTATTTTCCGGTAAAAAACCATAGCAACCATACTTATTAGTTTTATCCGCATCCTTTAGCTTAACAAGACACTTTGCAATTTCCTGATTGACCATTTTCTGTGTGCTTTCATAAGTCGGATTATCTTTCTTTGTCTTTTCAGTTAACGCTCCAACCGCTGCATCTCTTGTGATATAACAGCTCTTTAAATAGGCATAGCAATACTGTGTAACCTCGTACAGATTCTTCGATGTTATATTATTTGCATCCTTGAATACAGCATCCCTTTTATCAATATAAGACGTAAAAGTATCAGACTGTACAATTCCGGCATACATACTCTGCAAAAAACAGTCCGTATTGCTTAATCCATTTTTCACCCAAGGAACAGTCCCCTTGGAAATGTCCCATATTAACAAATATATCTTTGATTCTGTATCAAGTAATGCAGTAGAAATATCGATGGCATCTTTAAGCATATCACCCATATTATTCATCAGATAATTATATGCTGAATATGTCACTATATCCGTTTCCAATATATTTTTATAATCACTCAAGCCATCTTTCATAGCCGTAGACATAACACTGCCATAATTGGAATTCTTAATAAATGTATCCAACGATTTTACTGCAAACTTGTCCTGATTTTGAAACTCACTTGCATACCCTGCAATTTCTACTATAGAATAGAAATCATCCAAAACATTAGTCAGATGATTAAAAGTATCTGTTTTTGAACATAATTCGTCCAGCTCTTGATATGATTTGTTAAATGCAATCATAGATGCCTTATTTTCAGCAACTACCTTTTTCTTCAAATCAGCAGTTGCTCTAGACAAATCTCCTATCTTATCATCATACAAATCATCAATGTCTTTCATTGAATCTGAAATCCACTCACCTCCATCAAAAGGCTTCAGCTTTTCCTTTATTGCATCTACATCCTGACTCAATTCTTCATCTGAATAAGTACAGAACATCTTTGCAAATGATTCCGAATACTTTGCATCATAGCTAGACGAATCCATGCTAAATGAATTAATCAACTGACACCATGATGCTCCATCCCAGTCAAGCACACCATTAAATATCTGAACCATATTGGCTGCAGTCCCCATTGCAAACATTGAACCTGGTGTCGCTCCGGCATCAGCTTCCCAATCAAACAAATAACGGTCATTATTTTTCAACACATCCATGTAGATATCAACTATATTCTTCTCCGGCATATCAACATGAATCTTTTTATCCAGTACAACATCTGAGCAATTTAACAATAACAGGCTGAATTCAAAAGGAATCCACTCTCCATCAGCATTCTTTACTGTCTTAAATGGAGCCTCATAATCTACCATCTTGTTAAATAACATATGTCCGACCTTTGTACTGTCATAGTAAAATGTTGTAATACCATACGGTACAGTATTGCTAAATTCTTTGTTGAAAACAGCCACATACTCATCGCCTGCTTTAACCTGATACCCAAGCCTTTCTCCAAGCTGTTTTGCATTTACATACAAATGGCCGTCATCTACCATCACATCCAGATTTTCTGTTGTTCCTAAATTATCGGAGAACTCAACCAGAAGTGTATTGTACGAAATATCAGCACTCTTTGTTTCTGTCGCATACGCTGTGCCGGTTGTCAATAATATTATTGCGCTTAACAAAATACTAATTATTTTTTTCATCACCAGTCTCCTCACTAAGTTCCTTTTGCACATCCTGCATCAGCTCCTGATAGGCAGTAACCAAATTGCCGGTCAATGCATTGACAAATTCCTCAGTATCGTATTCTGCTGAATAAATTCCATCCTTATATGTATATGGTATTTCCACTTCATTAGTCACTTTTTCAGCATTTGAAATATAATCATCTGTAAATGATTCTATATTTTCCTCTGTCACTTCACTCTTTTTCATCTCAGTAAAATACTTGGAAAAATCAGGTGCTGTTATTTTATATGTAACTGTATCTTTTCCCACCTTTTTCACCTTGATTGTATCATGCTCTATAATTTTAGACATCAAACCATTTTTCTGCTTTGCTTCGGTGTCTGTCTCAAAGAAATCTTTTAATTCCTCATCTGCTTTTATTTCATCGGTTCCGTTAATGATAGCATCTAATTTTGTTATATCTTTGGATTCCACTGCGTCAACTACCTTGTTTGCCTGCTTTTCTACTTTCTTGTCGGTATTAACGTCACAGGCTGTAAAAATGATTGAACATCCTAGAATCGCGATTGCTATTCCTGATTTTATAAATTTGTATTTTTTCATATTGCTGCTCCTTTATGATTCCAGTATTTTAATCTAAAATATCATTTTATAATTTTTATTTTGTATATATATTCCATACATTTCCAATCTCATCCGTTGCATTTCCTGTCTCAAAATTAATATTTACACTTGTGAAGTAACCATTAGCTTCATTTTTCAGACTACTTCTCACAATAACAATACAGCCATCTTCTGTATCATAATAATCATTAACACTCAATTCATTTGCACTATATTGAAAATTGTAATGTTGTTGAACTATTTTACAAATTTCGTCTCGGTTAAGTTTAATACTTATATCATTTTTTTCAATATTCTCCCAATGAACTTCTGTCATATCTTCTAAATATGCATCATATTCAGATTTTGACAGTTCCTTTTCACTATTCTCATATAATGTATAATATGGTTTTTTTTCAATATTATTTGTATCTACTAAAATTGAAAATTTATCTTTTAGTACATTTCCATCAATAGACTGATAAACGACTTGATTTAAGTATGGATTCCCATTTTCATGATATACAATTGCCTTATATTTACTAGAATATAACATCTCTCCATAAAATCGTGATACATGATATGTATTTTCATTTTCATAGCCAAGAATATTTTCTATATCAATTCCTATAACTTTTTGCTCATCATCATTATATCTAAAGACAGAGAAACTTGAACATCCATCATTTTCATCTCTAATAATCAACTCATTTTCTCCATCTTGGTCAATATCAATTATCGCGTACTGTGAAGGATTATTAGATTTCCATTCATCTTTTATATAATCATTATATTCTTTGTTTTTTATATATTCTTGATATACGCTATTAACATCTACACCATTTATAACACATTGGATAAGTGTTCCATCATCATATTCACTAAGATACTGCTTATTATTTTCCGGCAAGAAACCATAGCAACCATACTTATTAGTTTTATCCGCATCCTTTAACTTAACAAGACACTTTGCAATTTCCTGATTTGCCATCTTCTGTGTGCTTTCATATGTAGGGTTATTTTTCTTTGTTTTTTCAGTTAATGAACCTACTGCTGCATCTCTTGTTATATAACAGCTTTTAAGATATGCATAACAATACTGGGAGAGTTCATACAGATTTTCCGGTGTTATATTCTTAGCATCTCCAAACACAACATTTCGTTTGTTTATATATGTGCTAAAGGTGTCAGATTGTATAATTCCCGCATACATACTCTGTAAAAAACAGTCAGTATTGCTTAGACTATTTTTGACAAGCGGAATCGCCCCTTTAGCAATATCCCACGCTAACAAGTATAGCTTAGAATCCATATCCAGTATTGTAGTTGATATATCTATAGTATCTGTAAATAAATCTGTCATATTATTCATCAGATAATTATATGCAGAATATGCTACAATATCGGTTTCCAGTGTCTTTTTGTAATCTCCCATGCTATCTTTCATAGCCTTAGACATTACACAGCTCGAATCAGATTTTTTTATTAATGTATCTAATGATTTTACTGCAAATTCGTCCTGATTTTTAAACTCGCTGGCATAACCAATAACTTCCGATATCTTATAAAATACATCCAAAAAGCTGGTAACATTCTTAAATTCTTTTGAAGCGGTTAAAAATGGATCTGTCATATCTGAAAAATAATCTGCTGTATTACACATTTTATCAAGTTCTTGATATGATTTGTTAAACTTCGCTACAGATGTGCCATTTTCTACATCAATTTTTTTCTTTAAATCAGCTGTTTTTTCAGATAAATCTCCAATATTATCATCTATAATATCGTCAACTTTTTTTATTGATTTTGCAACCCAATTATCCCCATTAAAAGGTTTCATTTTCTCTTTCATTGCTTTTGCATTAAGAGTTAATTCTTCATCTGAGTATGTACAAAACATTCTAGCAAAGCTCTCTGCATATTTTCGATCATAGCTATCCATTTTCAGGTAAAAACTATCTATTAATTGAGACCACGACGCTCCATCTTTATCCAAAATACCACTAAATACCTGAACAAAATATGCTCCTGTCCCCATGGCAAATATTGAACCTTCTGAAGCACCGGCATCGCTTTTCCAATCAAATAAATATCTATCATTATTTTTTAATATATCCATATAAATATCTACGATATTTTTTTGTGGCATTTCAATGTGCACCTGATTATCAAGCACAACATCAGAACTATTTAATAATAAAAGACTAAATTCAAATGGAATCCACACACCATCAGAATTCTTAACAATCTTAAATGGAGCTTCATAATCAACCATTTTATTAAATAACATATGTCTTACTTTTGTACTATCATAATAAAAAGTAGTAAGACCATAAGGAACTGTATTACTAAAATTTTTATTGTAAATTGCTACATATTCATTTCCAACTTCAACCTGATAACCAAGTCTATCTCCTAACTGTTCTGCATCTACATAAAGATGTTCTTCTGTCACCATTACATTAAGTTCTTCTGTTGTCCCAAGCTTATCAGAGAACTCAACAGAAAGCGTATTATAAGATATATCAGTTGTTTCTTTAGCCAATGCCGTATATGTAGATGACATTAGCATAATTGCGCAAAGAAAAAAACTAATCACTCTCTTCATTATTGTTATCTCCTCACTTATCTCATTTTGCATATCCAAAATCAGTTTCTGATACGCTGTAATCATATTTCATGTTCGTGCATTTATAAATTCTTTTATATCATATTCTATAGAAAATTTCTTATCCTCATATATTCATCTGCTGTATAGTCATCCATAAAAGAATCTATTTTTTCTACCACTTTATTTAATAAAAAAGTGATTCACGGAATATTACACTTATCATGAATCACTTTTTTACTATTTATCTATATCATATATCTGATTATTTTTCTGCTGCAAATCTATAAACTTCATATTTATCACCGTTTTGTCTAGCTATATATAATGCATCAGATCCAGCTATGACAGTATCATCAAATATACTTTGCCCTTTAAGCCATGGGTATTCCCCAACATTATAAGTAAATAAATCATTAGTATCTATAATATTAGCATCTTTGTCTATCAAGATAACTTCAGAATTACTGTTCAATAAAAAGAAATATCCACATTCATAATTTAAATTATATGGAGCTTCTATCGAATACATTTCAAAGTATCTATCATTACACAATTTTTCGTTATCCCCTTCCAATAGCCATGTATCATCATATCGTCTTAATATAATATTATCTTTTTTTCCAAGTGTATAACTATATCCATCTCCATTTCCTTTATGTATTCCAGTCCAATCTGTATAGAATCCATTTGTTTCTGTCATTGTACCATCCGTACCCAAAATATACGTTGTTTCCCAATTTCTAGTACCATAACTTATTAAAATTTGATTATTTATTTCTCCTACTTTCAAATTAGATCCAAAACAATCCCAAATCGTCGAATTGTCTTTATTATTTATATATATATGACTATCATCAGTATAAATTAAATAGTAATCCTTTGTCAATTGATAATAAAACTTTATTATTTCTTCTTCTCCTGCTGAAAAGGATCCAACTTCATTTTTTCCCTTGTCATAAAAGATGATTTTTCCATTTCCCATTGCATACTCAATATCTCCATTATTATATTCTTTATCAACATAAGATGTATCTAATGGTCTAGAATAATATTTAATATTATCATCCGCATCTCCTAATAAAGGTTTTATTTCGATAACGGAATTATATTCTTTCCCATTTGTGTCTAATAAATATTCCTCATCCTGATAGCTTACTTGAAACAATAAAGTATCTGCTCCCTGTTGCTCAACCTCCTGTCTATTGTAAAAACTCACCTCATCATATTTTAATGGAATAACTTCCTTACCTTTAGAATTTATTACGCCAAACAATCTTCCATCCATTTTAGATACAACAAAGTATCCATTGCAATAGTCTTCAACTTTATAATCAGTTGTAAGATATAAATTGTCTTCGGTATTTTTCTCTACTACTTTCTCGGTATTTTCCTTTGTATTTTCTTCATATGTACTCTCTGAATGATTTTTTACAATTTTAGATATTTCCGTATTTAATGTTTTCTGCTCATTCTGTGTGCTTCTATTTGTAGAGCATGCTCCTAGTAATGTTGATATCAACGCTACACCCATAAGTATTTTTACAGTTTTCTTCTTCATTATTTTACCATCCTTCCTACACAAATAGCATTTGTTAATCATCGTGCATTTTCTTGTAAGTTTCTTCACATACAAAAACTTCCTTATGCATCATATTCTCATAATGTCGTGTAGCTTTTTTTCCACACCATGCACATTTTTTTCTACACTCCTTGCAAACATAAGAGTAAGAACCATCGCTTTCTTTATATGCCACAGTCGGACTATGTCCACACCAGTCACACGGTTTATCCGATACAGACATCAATTGCATAAATCCCCATATTACAATTACTCCAACAATAAGACTAGGGATTATAATTTTCCATACTCTAGCGCTAGTGTTCTTTGGTGCTATAACATCATAAACATGTTCTGATTGTTCTTTCTCAACAACCGCACCACATTTACCGCAAAAATTAGCTCCTTTTTCTATTTTTTCACCACAATTACCGCAATAGCCCATTTTTAATTTTCTCCAATTCTGTTATAGTCATATTATTACTCATTTACAGCCTTACCATATGAATTTGCCAAAATATCTTTTTGCGAGTCTTCGGAAGCTTCAACATCAAAACTTTCTCCCGATAAAAGTTCCACAGCTAAAACTCGTTGATTTAGTACATCATTTTCATTTAGCGTGTCATATGAATGTCCACTTACTGTTCCAGAATTCTCATCTATTTCATATACTGAATAAGAGCCTCCACCATTTCCACCGCCATAATCATGAAAGGCCGCAAATATCAATTTCGAATCCTCATAAAAAAACTTTATCTTACTCGCCGGAATAGCACTTGGCTCATACGTATATCCCCAATCACCTAATTCAGCATACACATTATCTATAATTTCTTTTTGATTCTCATCTAAATCATTATAGGTATAATTTTTATCACTCCCATTTGATTCATTATTTGTAAACGAGCATCCGATTGTAAAAAACATAGTACTTAGAGTTAAAATTATAGTTATTATCTTCTTATTCATCTTACGCCTCTCAAAGATATTATTTCTTATTATTTTTTCTTATTAATCTTCCATAGACTGAGCCAATAATAAATAAAACAGCAGCCAAAATAATCAACACTACAAATGCATCCGTACTTACGGTATAGTAAGCTACAAATGCAAATATAGCACATATTATTCCTAAAACTGTAAAACCTATATCCGCGAGTAAAGAAGTTTTCATAATTTCATTTTTATTTCCCAACTCTGTCTTACAACCACAATTTGGACACACTTGTGCCGAATCACTTATTTCTTTTCCACATTCTGGACATCTTATTAAAGCCATATTAATACCTACCTTTCTTTATCATCCTGTGACATCTTTCCTACATAAATTATAGTACAAATATTTACTAAATTCAATAGTAAACATCTTTATTATGTTAAGTTATATGTACACGTACGGAGGGGGAATATGGATTACATTCAACGAATGCGCAATCTACGGGAAGATAACGATAAAACCCAACAGCAAATAGCCGATTATCTGGGTACATCCCAGACAATGTATGCCAGATATGAGCGCGGAGCAAATGAACTGCCGATTCACCATTTGCTCGCTTTATGTAAATATTATAATGTGTCCTCTGATTATATATTAGGTCTTTCTAATATCAAGCAAATTGCCAAATAAAACATCTGAGTCAAATCCTTTGCGATTTACACACGGATGTTTTTTTATTAAGAAAATTACTTATTTCCGCAAAAAACTCTTTATATTTATAAGATAACTATATATTTATGGTCAAAAAAAACACAGCACTGCGATAAACAGTACTGTGTTTAAATGTATTAGTAATGTAATTTTATTGCATTATTATGCGATTATGCGTCAGCATTTGCCTCTTTAAGAGCTGCTGTAAGCTGAGGAACGATCTTCTTTAAATCTCCTACTAAGCCGTAATCAGCTACGTCGAAGATTGGAGCGTCCTCGTCCTTGTTGATAGCGATGATGAGATCAGACTCCTCCATACCTGCTACGTGCTGGATGGCTCCTGAGATACCGATTGCAAAGTAAATCTGTGGACGTACAGTCTTTCCTGTCTGTCCTACCTGATAATCCTGTGCTAACCAGCCGTTCTCTACTGCTGCACGAGAGCATGATACCATACCACCCTTGAAGCATGAAGCAAGGTCACGAAGCATCTCGAAGTTCTCAGCGCTTCCAACTCCACGTCCGCCTGATACAAGTACCTTAGCGTCCATGATGTTCTCTACGTTGCCAACTGCCTTAACGATATCCATGATCTCAACATAACGGTTGTTCTCCTCGAGTGCAGGATTGTACTCGATAACCTCTGCTGCTCTGCCAGCCTCTTTAGGAAGCTTCTGCATAACACCAGGACGAACTGTTGCCATCTGTGGACGGTTGTCAGGACAAGCGATTGTTGCGATTGTGTTTCCACCGAATGCAGGACGTGTCATGAGAAGCTGGTTGTGCTTCTGCTCCTGTCCAGGCATAGCATTGATTGGGAAATCACCAATCTCAAGCTTTGTACAGTCAGCTGTAAGACCTGTCTTAACTCTTGCTGAAACTGTTGGTCCGAGGTCACGTCCGATAGCTGTTGCACCAACTAACATGATCTCCGGCTTGTACTCGTTAATTACTGATACAAGAGCCTGTGCGTATGGCTCTGTTCTGTATGTCTCAAGTGCAGGATTGTCTACAACGATTACCTTGTCTGCGCCGTACTCACCGAGCTCTGTTGCAAGAGCCTTTACGTTAGATCCAAGAAGTACTGCAGTAACCTCTGTATTTAAATCTGCTGCTAACTCTTTAGCTTTACCGACTAACTCAAAGGCGATGTCGCTAAGCTTATTGTCTACCTGCTGTGCGTAGATATATACGCCCTTATATTCTTCTAAACCCATTTTTGGTTCCTCCATACTAGATGATATGTTTCTCTTTGAATTTCTCCATGAGATAGTTTACTGACTCTGTTGGATCAAGGTTAACCTTTTCTCCAGCTCCCTTAGGTACCTTGTCAGATGCCTTAGCAATCTTTGTAGGTGATCCCTTAAGTCCAAGATCTGAATCGTCAACATCCTTAAGGTCAGCTCTGCCCCAGACAGTTACCTCTTTGTCAAATGCATCGAAGATTCCGCCCGGTGTCATATATCTAGGCTCGTTTAACTCTGAAAGAGCTGTGATAAGACAAGGCATCTTAGCCTTAACTACGTGATATCTGTCCTCGTACTGACGCTTAACGACTACAGAATCTCCCTCAACCTTGATATCCTCTGCGTATGAGATTACAGGAAGTCCAAGATGAACTGCGATCTGTGGTCCAACCTGTGCTGTATCTCCATCGATAGCCTGACGGCCTGTGATGATTAAATCATAATCGAGATTTCTTAATGCACCTGCAATTGTAGTAGATGTAGCCCATGTATCAGCTCCACCAAGTACTCTGTCTGTTACTAAAACTGCATCATCAGCGCCCATAGCCATTGCCTCACGAAGGATTGCATCAGCCTTTGGAAGTCCCATTGTAAGAACTGTAACCTTTGCGCCTGTCTCGTCTTTGATTCTAAGTGCTGCCTCAAGACCAGCCTTGTCATCTGGATTCATGATTGCAAGCATTGAAGCTCTATCAAGTGTTCCGTCAGGATTGAATTTTACTCCACCCTTTGTATCAGGAACCTGTTTAATACATACTACGATATTCATGTATTTGTTCTCCTTTATTTATTCTAAGTAGCTCTACAGTTATGATAGCTCTCTTAACTATCTGAGTAATGAGCCTGAAATAACCATACGCTGAACCTCTGAAGTTCCCTCGTAGATCTCTGTAATCTTAGCATCACGCATCATACGCTCTACATCGTACTCACGGATATATCCGTATCCACCGAATAACTGAACGCACTCTGTTGTAACAGCCATAGCTGTCTCTGCTGCGAATAATTTAGCCTTTGCTGCATCTACTGAGTAAGAAACCTTAGGGTTCTTAGCAAACTCTGCCTTCTTCATAGCTGCTGCGTATACAAGATACTTAGCTGCATCGATACGTGTAGCCATATCTGCAAGCTTGAACTGTGTATTCTGCTGCTGTGCGATTGAACGGCCGAACTGCTTTCTTTCCTTTGTGTACTCGATAGTTCTCTCTAATGCGCCCTCTGCAATACCAAGTGCCTGAGCAGCGATTCCGATACGTCCACCATCAAGTGTATGCATAGCGATTGGGAAACCTCTTCCCTCTTTTCCAAGTAATGCATCCTTTGGAATACGTGCATCCTCGAAAATAAGCTCGTATGTAGATGATCCGCGGATACCCATCTTCTTCTCTTTCGTTCCGAATGAGAATCCAGGTGTTCCCTTGTCTACGATGAATGCAGAGAAGTTCTTCTTCTTGCGTCCACGCTTGTCCTCTGTAATGCTTGTAATAGCGATGATGATGTAAACATCAGCAACCTTACCGTTTGTGATGAAGCACTTAGATCCGTTAAGAACCCACTCGTCTCCGTCTAAAACGGCCTTTGTCTGACATCCCTGTGCATCTGTACCAGCGCCCGGCTCAGTAAGACCGAAAGCACCGATCTTCTTGCCTGAAGCAAGGTCAGGAACATATTTTTTCTTCTGCTCCTCTGTACCGAATGTCATAATAGGATCGATACAAAGTGATGTATGAGCAGATACAATAACGCCTGTTGTACCACAAACCTTTGATAATTCTTCTACACACATAACGTATGTAAGTGGATCACAGCCCTGTCCGCCGTACTCCTTTGGTACAGGAATGCCCATGAATCCATATTTTCCCATCTTAGCAACTGTCTCTGCTGGGAATACCTCTGTCTCGTCAGTCTCCTGTGCAAGAGGTTTAACTTCTGTCTCTGCGAACTGTTTGAAAAGGTCGCGAGCCATCTCATGTTTCTGATCTAAAGTGAAATCCATGATTTATTCTCCTTGATTTTTGTTTTGTTATTGAATTCTTATATAACTTTATAGTTTATATATACGCTACATAAGACCTATATTTTATAACGTATATATGTTATATAAAGCCTACGGATTGCTACGCTTTCACTCCCGCAATCCTATGTACATTCGCAATCCGCACTACCGTGCTTCTTGCTCATGTCCATTAGCGTCTCTAAAGCGTACAAATTTTTTCAAGCAAGCTTGCATCATTTATACGCTTTGAGACCAGGCTTTATCGCTCCTACTGTGCGTCTACAGGTGTCTTTGTACGATCTGCATTGTAAACGTAGAATCCCTTGCCGCTCTTGCATCCAAGGTTTCCGCCTCTTACCATCTTGCGAAGGAGTGGGCATGCACGATACTTGCTGTCACCTGTCTCATTGTAAAGAACGTCCATGATTGCAAGGCAGATATCAAGTCCGATGAAATCTCCAAGCTCTAATGGTCCCATTGGATGGTTAGCACCAAGCTTCATAGCTGCATCGATTCCGGCGATATCTGAAACGCCCTCCATCTTGATGAAAGCAGCCTCATTGATCATTGGGATAAGGATACGGTTTACTACGAAACCGGCAGCCTCGTTAACCTGTACAGGTGTCTTGCCAATCTCCTCTGCAATCTTCTTGATTGCATCAACTGTCTCAACAGGTGTGTTAACACCAGCGATAACCTCTACTAACTTCATACGGTCAGCAGGGTTGAAGAAGTGCATACCGATTAATGGACGTGTAAGTCCGTTTCCAATCTCTGTGATTGAAAGTGATGATGTATTTGAAGCGAAAATACACTCTGGCTTAGCAATCTTGTCTAACTCAGCGAATGTAGTTTTCTTAACCTGCATATCCTCGAAAGCAGCCTCAACGATGAGGTCACAATCCTTGCAGAGATCTTCTTTTAAACCAGGAGTGATGCTTGCAAGAATGCCATCAACCTTCTCCTGTGTCATTTTCTCTTTTGCTACAAGTCTTGCATATCCTTTTGCAATCTTGTCTTTTCCGCCTTCAGCCCACTCCTGCTTGATATCGCAGAGTGCTACCTCATATCCATCTACCTGTGCGAATGCTTTTGCGATTCCCTGGCCCATTGTACCAGCACCGATAACTCCAACCTTCATTTTAATTCCTCCTAAAATATATTATGGTGCAAAAGCTTTAAGTGCTAAGCCTCTGCAGCATAACTTAATCATATATATAAACTGATGTGAATAAACTAATTCACACTACAAGGGGATGCACCTGCATCCCCTCATATATCTATTGGCAAAGAAAATTAGTACTTCTCAACGATAGTAGAACATCCCATTCCACCACCGATACAAAGTGTTGCAAGACCTCTGTTAGATCCTCTCTTCTGCATCTCATGTAATAATGTAACAAGGATACGGCAGCCTGAAGCTCCTACAGGATGTCCGAGTGCGATAGCACCACCGTTTACATTTACCTTGCTCATATCGAAACCAAGATCTCTTGCTACAGCGATTGACTGTGCAGCAAATGCCTCGTTTGCCTCGATAAGATCGAAATCATCAATTGAAAGACCTGTCTTTGCAAGAACCTTCTTTGTAGAAGCTACCGGTCCAACACCCATGATCTCAGGCTCAACTCCGCCAAGTGCTCCTGCTACCCATGTAGCTAATGGCTTAACACCGAGCTCCTTAGCTTTCTCTTCGCTCATTACAACTACTGCTGCAGCACCATCATTGATTCCTGATGCGTTACCAGCTGTAACAAGTCCGCCCTCTTTACCTGAGCAGCAACGAAGCTTAGAAAGAGTCTCTACTGTTGTTCCGGCACGAGGTCCCTCGTCCTTTTTGAACTCAACGATTTCTTTCTTAACCTTAACAGGTACAGGAACGATCTCATCATCGAACTTGCCTGCTGCGATAGCTGCCTCACACTTCTGCTGTGAGTTTGCTGAGAACTCATCAAGCTCTTCACGAGTGATGCCGTATTTATCACATACGTTCTCAGCTGTGATCATCATATGATAGTGGTTGAATGCATCTGTAAGAGCATCGTTAACCATTGTATCGATGATTGTTGCATTGTTCATTCTGTATCCGAAACGTGCCTTTGTCATAGCGTAAGGAGCCATTGACATGTTCTCCATACCACCGGCAACAACGATATCAGCCTCTCCGGCTTTGATCATTGTAGCAGCGTCGTTTACGCACTTAAGACCTGATCCACAAACAACATTGATTGTGATAGCCGGAACCTCGATTGGAAGTCCTGCCTTGATAGAAGCCTGACGAGCTACGTTCTGTCCCTGAGCTGCCTGGATAACACAGCCCATCTTAACCTCGTCAACCATCTCAGGAGCAACACCTGCACGGTTTAAAGCCTCCTTAATTACGATTGCACCTAAATCTGCGGCTGGAGTATTGCTTAATGCTCCGCCCATTTTGCCGATTGCTGTACGGCAAGCACTTGCGATTACAACTTTCTTTGCCATTATATTATCTCCTTTAAATTGTATTGCACATCCGTGCTGTTAATTTTTTAACAAAGTTATTATACTACAAATTTATGTAAAAATCAATTGGTTTTGTTAATAATTTGTCAAATTTCTATTAAACTTTGCATATTTTTCACGCGAATTATTTATACTATTCCGTCAGATTAACAAAAGCCGGTGCTATTATAACCTGTAGCATGCATACAGGCATAACACATCATATTTTTCATTTTATAAAAAATCCCCGGGCAGTATATCCGCTATACTGTCCGGGGATAAAATATATTCTATATATTTTTAAATATTCTTAACTGTTGCAATGTCAACCGGTGTCTTCTTGTCAGAAGCAGTCTCTAATGCATGTGCAAGTGCATTGGCTGTATCCATTGCCGTGATACAATAAACACCTGTCTCGATTGCATTTCTTCTGATAAGGAAGCCGTCTCTTGTCTTGTCTCCGTTACCCTGTGTAGGTGTATCGATTACAAGGTCTATCTTGTGTCCGAGGATAAGATCCATGACGTTTGGAGACTCCTGTGATATCTTGTTTACACGAAGAGCATTTACTCCGTGCTCCTGTAAGTACTTTGCAGTACTTCTTGTAGCATAAATCTTGTATCCAAGCTTCTCAAAACGCTTTGCAACGCCTACTGCCTCAGGCTTATCGGCATCCTTTACAGTCATAATCATCTGCTTGTACTTAGGAAGCTCGACTCCCGCACCCTCAAATGCCTTGTAAAGCGCACCGTTGAAGGTCTTGTCGATTCCAAGACACTCTCCTGTTGATTTCATCTCAGGTCCGAGTGAAATCTCAGCGCCACGCAGCTTCTCGAATGAGAATACCGGCATCTTGATTGCAATGTAATCGGCTGTCGGAGCAAGTCCAGGTGTGTAGCCCATGCCCTTTATTGTCTCGCCCATGATGATCCTTGCTGCGAGGTCTACGATTGGAATACCTGTAACCTTGCTGATGTATGGTACTGTTCTTGAAGAACGTGGGTTTACCTCGATAACATAGATGTTGTCGTCCATATCGATAAACTGGATATTAATCATACCAACAACATGGAGTGCCTGTGCAAGTCTCTTTGTATACTCAACCAGAGTCTCTTTTGCTTTTTCTGAGATAGTATGTGCAGGGTAAACTGAGATAGAGTCTCCTGAGTGTACTCCTGTACGCTCGATGTGCTCCATGATACCCGGAATCAGGATATCCGTACCGTCACAGATTGCATCAACCTCAATTTCCTTACCCATAAGGTACTTATCTACAAGGATTGGATGATCCTGTGTGATTGTGTTGATGATGCCGATAAACTCTTCGATTTCATCATCATTCCATGCAATCTTCATACCCTGTCCGCCAAGCACGTATGAAGGACGGACAAGTACAGGGTAACCAATCTCGTTTGCTACCTTCTTTGCCTCCTCAGCTGTAAATACTGTACCACCTGCTGCTCTTGGGATACCTGTCTTCTGAAGAATCTCGTCGAAGAGCTCTCTGTCCTCGGCTGCGTCTACATCCTCAGCCTTTGTTCCAAGTATCTTGACACCCATCTTCATAAGTGCCTCTGTAAGCTTGATGGCGGTCTGTCCACCGAACTGTACAACAGCTCCGTCAGGCTTTTCAATATTAACGATGCTCTCAACATCCTCTGCTGTGAGTGGCTCAAAATAAAGCTTGTCAGCAATATCAAAGTCAGTTGAAACGGTCTCAGGGTTGTTGTTTACGATGATTGTCTCCCAGCCTTCCTTGGCAAACGACCATGTACAGTGAACTGAACAGTAATCAAACTCAACACCCTGTCCGATACGGATAGGTCCTGAACCAAGTACAAGCACCTTTTTCTGTGGATTTGTCTCTGCCGCCTCATTCTCGCTGCCGAATACTGAGTAGTAGTATGGTGTCTCTGCTTCAAACTCTGCGGCACAGGTATCAACCATCTTGTAGGCTGCCACAATGCCGTTGTCGTAACGCATCTTCTTGATATCAGCCTCATCAATATCTGTAAGCTGTGAGATAACATTGTCAGGGAACTCGATACGCTTTGCCTCTTTTAACAGGTCAACTGTAAGCTCCTCTGTCTTTAAACGGTTCTCCATCTCAACAAGTATTGAGATTTTATCGATAAACCAAAGATCTATCTTAGTAATCTCGTGAATATGCTCGTATTTAACTCCACGGCGGAGCGCCTCTGCGATAACCCAGATACGTCTGTCATCAACAACTGCAAGCTGTTTCTCAAGCTCATCATCTGTAAGACCTGTAAAGTCATAAGACATAAGTGAATCAACATGCTGCTCGAGAGATCTGATAGCCTTCATAAGGGCACCCTCGAAGTTGTTGCAGATACTCATTACCTCTCCGGTAGCCTTCATCTGAGTGGTAAGTGTACGCTTTGCTGTGAGGAACTTGTCGAACGGAAGTCTTGGAATCTTGACTACACAGTAATCAAGCATTGGCTCAAAGCTTGCGTATGTCTTCTGTGTGATAGCGTTCTTGATCTCATCGAGGTGATAGCCGAGTGCAATCTTGGCTGTAACCTTGGCAATAGGATATCCTGTAGCCTTTGATGCGAGTGCTGATGAACGTGAAACTCGTGGGTTAACCTCGATAACACAGTACTCGAATGAGTCAGGATTGAGGGCATACTGTACGTTACAGCCTCCTGTAATCTGAAGCTCGTTGATGATATTGAGTGCTGATGTACGAAGCATCTGATACTCTTTATCTCCAAGTGTCTGCGAAGGTGCTACTACGATTGAATCTCCTGTATGCACACCGACCGGGTCGATATTTTCCATGTTACATACTGTGATGCAGTTGCCGTTGGCATCACGCATTACCTCGTACTCGATTTCCTTCCAGCCTGCGATACATCTCTCTACAAGAACCTCTCCGACACGTGACAGGCGAAGTCCATTTGAAAGTATGTCGATAAGCTCCTGCTCATCGTGAGCAATTCCACCGCCGGAACCGCCGAGTGTAAATGCAGGACGAAGAACTACAGGGTAACCAATCTTGTTGGTAAATGCAATACCGTCCTCGATATTCTTTACAACCTGTGAAGCCGCGATTGGTTCACCGATTTTCTCCATGGTATCCTTGAAGGCCTGACGGTCCTCAGCCTTGAAGATGGTCTCTGCTGTTGTTCCGATAAGCTTTACTCCCTGCTCATCAAGGAAGCCGCACTCAGCGAGCTCCATGCCGAGATTGAGTCCTGCCTGTCCACCGAGTGTAGGAAGGATGCTGTCAGGCTTTTCTTTTATGATAATCTCTTTTAATGACTCAAGAGTAAGTGGCTCGATATATACCTGATCTGCAATCTGCTTATCAGTCATGATAGTTGCAGGGTTTGAGTTTACCAGACATACCTCAACGCCCTCCTCTTTTAAGGAACGGCAGGCCTGTGTTCCTGCATAGTCAAACTCTGCGGCCTGTCCGATTACGATTGGACCGGAACCGA
>ERZ773131.148-NODE-148-length-62311-cov-26.186520_pt1 | contig 62311 bp, 62 predicted proteins | sample MGYA00511082_ERZ773131 | MGnify/ENA primary metagenome ERZ773131 (study PRJEB29015, sample SAMEA2737813) | human gut metagenome | biome: human gut; feature: human-associated habitat; material: faeces | place: China | collected 2012 ... | reverse complement strand
TTTAGCGTTAGCTAAATTTCAATGCCCGACCGACACTCCGCTAAACCATAATTTATCCCAACTTTTGATAAAGAATTTACTTCCAAACTTCTTCTGCAATTTCCTTTACAAGTGCGAGTTTAGCCCACTGCTGTTCTTCGGTGAGTTTGTTGCCGATTTCGCATGACGCAAAGCCACACTGCGGACTTAGGTAAAGTCTGTCAAGCGGAATGTATTTGCTTGCTTCTTTAATTCTTTCGATTACTGTCTGCTTGTCCTCAAGTTTCGGTGATTTTGTAGTGATAAGACCGAGAACAACTTTTTTGTTGCCGCTTACATATTTTAAAGGCTCAAAGCCGCCTGAACGCTCATCGTCAAATTCAAGGTAATAAGCGTCAACATTTTCTCTGCCGAACAGTGGCTCTGCAACTGAGTCATATGCACCGCTTGAGAAATATGCGGAATGGTAGTTACCTCTGCAAATGTGTGTTGTAATAACCAAATCTTCAGGCTTGCCCTCAATTGCAAGATTATTTACTTTTAAGAGCTTTTCTTTAATATCTTCAAGGTTGTTTTCTTTGCCGTATCGAATTACACTGCCCTCGGCAACGAGTACACCCCAGGTGCAATCGTCAAACTGAATGTTTCTGCAACCTGCGTTATATAAATCGTTAATAACCTTTTTATAACCGTTTGCAATGTCAGTAATAAGCTCGTCATCGGTTGCATAGAATTTTCTTGTTGTTTCAATATTTGCAGGAATAATCATCTGCTGGAAAAACTGAGCAGGTGCAGGAATTGTCTGCTTGGCAACAGTGTTTTCGTCTTCAAAAGTTTTTATAAATTTGTAGTGCTCAACAAACGGGTGGTTGTCAACCGAGATTTTACCTGTAAGCCATGTATCGTCAATCAACGCAGGTTCGCCGTGGAATGCTACGCCCTTTTCTGTCTTTTTGTGTGCAACACCGTTAAATCCCCACATAAAGTCGAGATGCCATGTTGCTCTGCGAAATTCACCGTCTGTTATAACCTTGTATCCTAATTCTTTCTGCTTTTTTACAAGGTCTGTAATGGCTTTGTTTTCAATTTCTGTAAGTTCTTCTTTTGTTATATTTCTTTTTTCAAAATCTGCTCTGGCTTTTTTTAGATAGTCCGGTCTTAAAAAACTTCCTACATAGTCAAATCTGAATGGTACATTATTTTTACTCATAAATATTACCTCCTTGTTCATTTGTTAAAAGTATAAGGCGAAAATCAATATTTGTAAAATACATAAAAAGTGCAGTTGGCTATAGCTTTCAACTATAACCGACTGCACCTGTCGTTAATAAAAATATTAGTCTTTATCGTCGGAATTTGCCGAATAAACATCGGCTATTTCATTTATGGAGATATAGGCTTTCGGGTCAATATCGTGTACAAGTCTTTTCATTTTATCAACTTGAAAACGGTTTATTACAAAGTAAATCATTGTCTTTTTTGAACCTGAATAGTAACCCTTGGCGTCTATCATAGTAATACCGTTTTCAAATGTTTGCGAAAGTTTCTCACAAACAGCATCTGACTTGGTTGTAATAATAAAAGCGCCTTTTGCACGGTCAAAACCCTCTACAAAGAAATCTATCATTTTAACAGCCACGGCATAAGTTACTATGGAATAGAGCGGCAATATCCAACTGCCTATTACTATGCCGCAAATGATATAGAGAATTACATTGTAAATCATAATGAATGTGCCTATGCTTAAGTGAAGTCTTTTTGCAAACATTACGGCGAGAATATCTATTCCGTCCATAGCGCCGCCAAAGCGCATTGCAAGACCGCTGCCGCAGCCTGAAATTACACCGCCGAATATTGCGCATAAGAACAGGTCATTGCCCGCAAGGGGAGATATAAAGCTGACATCTATCGGTAAAATATCAGTTATTATCCATGCAACCAAAGAGTAAATGAATACCGTGTAAATTGCATATACGGTAAACTTTAGTCCCTCTCGTTTAAGACCGAGCAGGAACAGAGGAATGTTAAGTAAAATAAGTATAAGTGATAAACTGCACCATGCGGGAGTTTCTTGCGAAATAAGCATTGATGTACCTGAAATTCCGCTGTCGTAAAGTTTTACCGGAGCAAGAAACACAACTACGCCAAAAGCATTTATAATGCCTGCAAGCGTTAAAAACAGGAAATTTACTATTTTTAATTCTTTAAATTTACTGATAAAATTTTTCATTTATGCCTCCTTGTATTAAATATCACTTAATATATTTGTTTAAGTGATTTAAGAATTTTTTGCAAAGCGGACTTAAAACTAATTTTTTATGACTGATATATCCTATACGCATATCTCCTTCCTTGATTAATGGGATTGAAATAATATTCGAACCGTTAAGACCGCTGTCAATTACTCCGCTGCAAACCGTATAACCGTTAAGACCTATCAATAAATTGAAAAGTGTGGCTCGGTCTGTTACACGAATATTTTTTTTGCGTTCTACAGTGCTGAAAATTTCTTCCGAATAATAAAAAGAGTTATGATTGCCCTGTTCAAAAGAAAGATAAGGGTAGTCTGCAAGCTCTTCCATAGTAACGGATTCTTTATTTGCAAGAGGATGTTCCGCCGTTACAAAAATATGAGGCTTTGCTATAAAAAGCTCATTAAAGCACAAACCTTTTGATTTAATGATTTTCGTAAGAGCCGCTTCGTTAAAAGCGTTTAAATAAATAATTCCGATTTCGCTTTTCATTGTAGCTACATCGTCAATTATCTCGTAAGTTTGAGTTTCTCTGATTGAGAAGTCATACTCGTTTTGAGGCAACTCTTTAATTAAATCTACAAATGCATTTACAACGAATGCATAATGTTGAGTGGAAACAGAAAAGCGCTGCTTATCCCTTACCGAGGTTTTATATGCACTTTCAAGCAGGTTAGCCTGTTCAAGCACCTGTCTTGCATAGCCTAAAAATTGTTCACCCTCGGTAGAAACAGCAACGCCTTTGTTGGTTCTGTTAAATATTGTAATGTCCATTTCTTTTTCAAGTTCACGGATTGCATTGGTGAGGCTCGGCTGTGAAATAAAAAGTTCCTTTGCCGCCTCGCTTATTGTACCTTTTTGAGCAACCGTGATAACATATCTCAGTTGTTGCAGAGTCATATTAATATTCCTTTATTTAAAATTAATGTTTACTGTTTTGATAAGAATTTACTATATTATAACATAAAATATAAATTGTGTAAATCTCTTATTTAAAAATAATTGTGATTCTTTGCGTGAAATATTATATATAATAAACAAATAAGCAAAAAAGTATATATATTAAAAATCAGTTATGATAATATTACCTTAATTATGACATTTTATTTTATTTTTGTATAGACAACAGCAAGAAATAATAATATAATTAATATTACTGTTATATTAGTTTGCATATGGCAGACAGAATTAAAAAGGAGAAAAGATATGGGCGGATATATGGGAGTAGCAGCCAAAGAGGACTGCGTTTTTGATTTGTATTTTGGTATTGACTATCACTCACACCTCGGCACAAGAAGAGGCGGTATGGTAGTTTACGATGACGAAAAGGGGTTTGACAGATCTATTCATAATATTGAAAATGCACCTTTCAGAACTAAGTTTGATAAAGATATGCAGAGTATGAAAGGCAGACTTGGCATCGGTTGTATTTCCGATTATGAGCCGCAGCCGCTTATGGTGCGTTCACATCACGGTACATACGCTATCACAACCGTAAGTAAAATTAACAATACAGACGAGCTTGTTCAGGAGATTTTCTCAAACGGCAATTCTCATTTTCTTGAAATGAGCGGCGGTGAAATCAACCCTACAGAACTTGTTGCAACACTTATAAATCAGAAAGAAAATCTTATTGACGGTATTAATTACGCACTCGAAAAGGTAGACGGTTCACTTTCACTTTTGCTTATGAATCCAAACGGCATTTACTGCGCAAGAGATAAGTACGGCAGAACTCCTATTGCTATCGGCAAGAAAGAGGACGCTTTCTGTGCCGCTTTTGAGAGCTTTTCATATAAAAACCTCGGTTACAGCAATTACAAAGAGCTTGGCCCTGGTGAGATTGTTGTTATTACAGATAAAAACTGCGTTACCTTAAAACAGCCCGGAAATGATATGAAAATATGCACATTTCTTTGGGTTTACTACGGCTACCCTGCAAGCTCATACGAGGGAATGAGCGTTGAGCAGATGCGTTACCTCTGCGGTGCAAAAATGGCAAAGAGAGATAATGTAAAGCCTGATGTTGTTGCAGGTGTTCCTGATTCGGGTATTGCACACGCAGTCGGATATGCTAATGAGTCGGGTATTCCCTTCTCAAGACCGTTTATTAAATACACACCAACATGGCCGAGATCCTTTATGCCTACAATTCAGAGCCAGCGTAATCTTATTGCCAAGATGAAATTGCTTGCAGTTGAAGATTTAATCAGAGATAAGAGCCTTCTTTTAATTGACGATTCAATCGTGCGTGGTACTCAGCTTAGAGAAACCACAGAGTATCTCTTTGAAAGCGGTGCAAAGGAAGTTCATATCAGACCTGCTTGTCCTCCTCTTGTTTACGGATGTAAGTATCTCAATTTCTCACGCTCATCTTCTGAGATGGATCTTATTACAAGACGAGTTATCGAAAGACTTGAAAACGGCAATGTTACCGATGAAGTTTTAAAGGAATACACAAATCCGGATTCTGAAAAATATGAAAAGATGGTTGACGAGATTTGTAAGGAACTCAAGTTTACTTCACTTCGCTTTAACCGCCTTGACGATATGCTTGATTCCTGCGGTATAGATAAATGTAAACTCTGTACTTATTGCTGGAACGGTGAAGAATAAAAATAATCAAAAGTGAGCTGTAAAAAAACAGCCCAAATAAAAAAACAACTGCATTCTAACCTAAAGGTAGAAATGCAGTTCAGCCTGTAGAAAAACTCGAAATTCAGATTGATCGAATTTCGAGTTTTTGAAATTTTAGAATAAATTTTAAATAATTCCCTCATCACGGAAAAATGTTAAGAGAGGAAGGCTACAAGCCGAGGATACTTGCTGTTGATGAATTTGCAATCCATAAAGGACATAGTTACGCAACCTGCGTGATGGATCTGGAGCAGGGAGATATCTTATGGGTCGGAAATGGCAGAGCGATGAAGGATTTTGAAAAGTTCTTTGAAAATGTGCCCTCCGACTCCTTATCGGCAGTCATCACGGTAGCGATGGACATGAACGCATCTTACAACAAGCTTGTAACAAAGCATTTGGCCAAAGCACGGATTGTATATGATCGGTTTCATATGCAGTCGCAATTTGCCAGAGATGTTCTCGGCGCTGTTCGTCTGGACGAAGCTCGAAGGCTTCAACAACAAGATCAAGGTTGCTAAACGAATCGGCTACGGTTACCGTGACGACGACTTCTTCTTTACCTTGATTCGCTATCTTTCTATTCCTTCTGTCCGTTCTCCATCCCACAAAAAATCGTGATGAACTAAAATAAAACAAGCGATAGCTTGATTTATACTATCGCTTGTTCATTTATTTCTTCTTTTTCAGATTTACCCCAACTATTGACATAGAGCCAAAAAAACAGAGCAGCTATAAAAACTACTCTGTTATGGCTCCCCCAACTGGGCTCGAACCAGTGACATCATGATTAACAGTCATGCGCTCTGGCGAGTGTAGGGGAATAGCAAAGAATACTAATATGAACATTCCAAAAAATCTTGTGTTGTATAACAGCACAAGAAATCTACAGTAGATAATCGTACAAAAGCATCATTATACTATGAAGCATATCAAAATTTCAGAATAAAAATGTTATTAAAGATTTAAGTAATATGCAGTGATAGGTTTTTATGGTTGCACATAATTTACCATCTACAAAATCTGATATTACATAAAATGCTTTCACTTATTACATGAATCTACTATATCATAAAATTGCTTAAATAATTGGTTAAAGTTTCTGTATTGAATTGTATGAAAACCTAATTTTGAAGCTGTACGAATATTGTCATATTTATCATCAATAAATATTGATTCATCAGATATTAAATTATATTTATCTAACAATTCTTTATATATTATTTTATCAGGTTTAGTCGCTTTTACTTCATATGATATAACCCTGCCATCAGCAAAATTTAAGAATTCGTATTTTTGAGACAGTTGTTCAAAATAATTCTCCCCATAATTCGACAATAAATATATTTTATAGCCCCCTTTTTTTAAATCAATAAAAAATTTTTCTATAGATTTATTAACAACAGTATATCTGGGAAAGAATTTATAAAAGCAACGAATATATTCTTCTAAATCTGGATACTCAGTTAAGTTTTTTTTAATTGCTTCAGATATAGAAATTCTCCCCTTATCAATTTCTTTCCATGTCTCGCTCTCTAATATTATTATTTTTAATTTATTTAGAATAGATTTACTAGCCCCCATCTTACCCATATTTTCATACCAATAAGACTTCACAAGAACTTTTCCTAAATCAAAGACTACATTTTTGATCAAATTAAGCATCTCCAAATTTTAAAATAATAAAAGTTGACATAGATAGAATAATTAATAAAATTCCAATCAATATCACTAAAAAAGAGCGCAATGGATATTTCTTTCCATGCAATATTATACCAAGCCCTCCATATACAACTAAAACACCGCCCATCAGCACAATAATCAAACACGCTTGCGAAAAAAAATCAGCTTGTTTATTTAATTGAATAGTCCCTATTGTAAAACTGATTATTGCAACGAATAAACCTAACAATTCTAAATTATGATTTTTTAATTCATTAAACTCATTATTAATATCTTGAATGATCTCATTTTGTTTTTCTTGGAGCTTATCTACTTCTCTTCTAGAGGATTCCAACAAAAAATTATTCTTTATGTAAATTTCACAACTTCTGTATGTCATTATTCTAACATTGTATTGTTTGCCATTTTTTTCTGTCATCCAGGCTTTTTTTATTGAAGATAAGGCTATGTTATAATATTCTGTTCTTTGTGATTCATTATGTTCAGTTTCGCTAAGTATATAATATATTCTAGATTTTGTCCAGAAGAACTTTGAATATTTTTCGTTGTTATTTTTACATAACAGCAATGTAATTAGAGGTTGCCAATCAGAACACAATTCTGGATAATGGCCGAAATTACAAACATATTTATTGTTTTTTATATGTTGCTTTTTAGGAATTTTTATTTCGTAATTATTACATTCTATATTAATTCCAAAAGTTTTTAACTGAAAATATAATCCATCTAAATATATTTCATTTAAAAAATTATACTTATATGTATTATTTTCATATAATGCATCAATTATTTGTGTTACTAATACATTCCTATCAATTGGTATATATAATTTTTGGCTTAAAGATACTTTTTTGTTCCTACTTCCATCAATTAATAAAGTTCTGCCATTTAAATCGTAGCTATAGCCCAATTTATTTATACATTTTAATAAAAAAATAATTTCTGGTTCTATTGAAATGTTTTTTATTTTAGTTATAGAACCATTAAGTAATGAAAAATACACGGCCATAGATGTAGCTGTATATGAGGCAAATACAGGAATATTTATTTCTCTATTTTGGGGTACAGGATTATATTCTAAAAATGTTTTACTATTTCCTATTTCTATTTTAACTCCAAATAATTTCATTATATAAAAGTATATTCCTAAACTTCTGTCTCCAATGTTACATCCTTGTGGAGTTGTATGCATAATGACTTTTCTATGCTTTTTCAGCAAAGCTGGTAGCATATTTACTATACTCCAAGATTTACTTTCCTTTTCATCAATAATAAATTCATCAGTGTTAATTTTTGACTTTTCAACTATATTATTCAAATAAAAACAATCTAAAATATTAGGATCGTTATAAATTGATATTTCTTGATGAATGATCTTAAGCGGAATAATTCTACTATAAGCTTGCTTCGATCCATGAATCACTTTATTGTTAAACTTAAACAAGCAATTTTTATTGTATTTTATTTTGATTTTTTTATATATGTTTTTTGATAGAATATTTTTTAAAAAAACAGAACTTTTAATATTTATCAGATCTACCCAATTATATGACAGTTTACTATTAGGAAAATGTTCTACACAACTAAAAGCCAAAAGATAAATTGTATTTTCAATTTCACACAAAGGATGACTAATGAAAAAATTTAAATATCTTCCCATATAATTAAAATATCTTGTTTGTATCAAGTCTAATAATTCAGGAGTAATACTTTTATTATATAAATCAAAAGACAAAAAATCATATTTTTCACTTAAAATTAATACTTTTCTAGTTACATAAGATAGAACAATAATTTTAATTTTCTTCATATTTTTCTCACTAATAAAATAAAAAACTATAATTTAAAAAGCAATAAATTATTACATATTATCTTACTTTGATTGCTTTCTCATTGAGTCAACTGCTTTATCAATTAAATTATTAACACTTTCCTTTGACCATTCGTCCCAAAATTTAATAGTTGAACTGTTTGGTTCTGGATCTGGACGTTTCACTAAAATTCTACTCGGCAATAAACTTGCATCCCCCACAACTAATGCTTCCCCAACATCAAGAACCGGTAGTAAGTCACCAAAATTACCGATGCTATCCGGCAACAACTTTTTTATAACATTTTGGTCATCAGCATTAGTTAATCTCATAGCGACAAAATTACTGCTTTGACTCAATACAGTTCTATCTACCTCAGATGGCCTCTGAGTAATTACTACTAATCCAACTCCATATTTTCTTCCTTCTTTTGCTATTCTTTCAAAGCTCATTAAACTTAACGATTCCATTCCTTGTTTAACATTCTGTGGAATATACAAATGTGCTTCATCACAAAAAATAGCAATAGGATGTATTTTATCTTTATCAATCCACTGTTGAACTGAAAAAATAATTCTAGCAATTAAAGAAACAATCAATGGCAATATATCTGATGGAACTTCAGAAAAATCAATTATTTTTATTCCACCACCATCAGATGCTGATAACAATAATTTTTGACATAATTCATTCATATAATCAGAATTAATCAAATTCTCATCTTGTGAAAACATAAAATTGAGTCTTTTATCGCTGATTTTGTTTTCTAATCTCTGTATAAAACGCGATAATATACCATTGTAATCACCTTTTTTCTTAGTATTAGCTTTTGCACCATCTACCATTTCTTCATTATAAAATACAAATTGATCAATTAATTTACCCATTTCATATGGAATTGGACTATCTATAGTTATGTCATCTACCATTTCTTCTAAACCATTATTGGATAAAAACTCTTTCTTCTTTTGCAATACAGTTTTACTAAATAACATGGCTTGATTAGGTGCATTATTATCTCCACGATCCAACATCATCGACATCATTTCCTCATATGTTAACAACCAATATGGTAAAAATAAAACATCATCTGAGTAAGTATCATTTGGTCCTGCCACTCTATAATGCTTAATATTATCACCTGTAATTGGCGAATATTCACCATGAATATCAAACAATATAGCATTTGATGATTTTAATAAAGCTATTTGCTCAATAACAGTTGCAACTGTACACGACTTTCCAGATCCTGTGCTACCAACGATTACAGCATGCTTCTGAAAAAACTTGTTTCCATCTAAATATGCATCCGCATGCTTACTCAATGCATATTTACCTATATTAAGGGGAGTTCCACTACATTGTGAAGTAGAAGAAATCACTTCCATAAAACTGGTTAAATTTTTATCATCCATGCAGTAACATTTTGATGATATCTCAGGTACTGATTCTAATGTTCTCTTAAATACATTCGTATCAACACCATCCTTATCCAATAAAGTACCAATAAGATTAATCTTAACTATATCTTCAGTGGTAATTTCTTCATCATCTTCCAACTGAATAAGATCATTAAACTTTCTAATAATTTTATTAACCATACCAATGAGAGTTTGTCTCTCTTTAGATGCATTTATAATAACAAGATTATTAACCTTTATATTAGATAATACCGTCTCATTCTCCACACTTACTACTACACTTGCCGTATCTACAGCTTGTACAGTGCCTACATATGAATTGTCATTAAAAGTAAAAATAGACATATAAAATCTCCTTTATATTATTTCATTAAATCCATCAATAGTCCAGTAAACGCCTTCCAGGGTTATATCAGTTTTATTTATAATAAATCTTGTTTTATTTTCTCCTCCATCCATTACCACGGCATAATTTCCACTATTGCTATTAATAATATCAAGTGCATTATCTGTTAAACTTTTTGTAACAACCACTATAGGTGTTCCTGCCTTAATTTTAGTTATTATTTTTTCTTGAATTTGACTATCATTAAAGCCATAACCAATACATAAGAAATTAGATGCTTTATCAATCAACGAATCTGCATTATGTAAGATTTCTCTACTTGTAGAAGTAAGAATCGCTTTATACTTATCTGAACCTGGTGTTATTATTTCTGGTATAAAACCATTTGGAATATTCTGTTGCAATGGAATAGATATACTTTCATTGGTTTTCTCATCGCTAAAAGAATCAAGCGAACCGTGTACTTTAAGTAAATTTACAACATTCTTCTTGTTCAATTCGTGATGATTAGTCTTCTTTAAATACATACCACTATATCTATTATCAATCATAACACCTATTTGATCACAACAATATTCAATATATCTATCATAATTTGTGGTCAATATATCAATACTATAAGGATGAGGCTGTATTAACTTGTGAAGTAATAATGACAACGGTAAATCTTGTCCAAAAAGAACTTTTTCATAAAACAATTTCAAATCAGCATCAGTTACCAATTTCCAAGTAAGCTTCTTTATATCATTTAGTAAATTTTCATCTAAATGATACGATGTCATAGCACTTTCTAAATCAATACCACTCTTCAACTTCTTAGATATATCGCACCAATTTTTATCACTAGAATATTTTGAATCTAAATTATCCAGTAAATAATCTGCTAATTCTGGCATACCAGGAATACCTACTGGTATAGATGCTCCTGTTCCAATCAAAAGTAGCGGAACATCTGTTGTATATTCTTGAATCGTCCTAAATATATCATCCTTGTTCATAAGAATTTCCTTTCTAATAGGATACATTTTATTGAATAAATTATTTTATAAGTATTATTACTACACCACAGATAATTCGTTTGTGGTGTATTTGTTTTCTATAACTTTTTTAATTATGTCTTAATAAATGAAGGATAACTTACAATTATTAATTATTGGATGTGAAAGTATGATAAAAAGAGAAGAGTTCGTAAAAAAATTCGCTGAAAAATGCAAAAATAATAGTGCTGCTATTTTTTTAGGAGCCGGAATGAGTGTGGATGCGGGATTACCTTCATGGAAAAATCTTTTTTTACCACTAGCTGAAGAAATGGATATTAATATCGAAAATACTAAATATCAAATTTACGATATTGCCCAATTTTATGCAAATAGATTTGGCACAAATGAATTATATAAAAAGGTTGGAAAAGAAATAAATAGGATTTTAGTGTCATCAAAAGCTCTTGATCAATTATCGTTAATGCAATGTAATTCTATATGGACTACGAATTTCGATCAAGTCCTTGAAAATAACCTATCAAAAATAGGTAAAATAACAAATATTATTAGTAAAGAATCTGATTTAATTGGCTGTGATTTAAACAAAAATGTTAATATATTTAAGCTTAACGGTGATATAAGGGATATTCAAAATGCGGTAATTACAAAAAGTGATTTAGAAAAATATCATGAAAATCATCATTATTATTTAGCTTTTTTCAAAAGAGAATTAATAACAAAAACTTTTCTTTTTTTAGGATATAGTTTTACAGATTCTTTAGTATTACCTTGTATTTCAGAATTAGGAAGAGCTTTTAACAATAATCAGCCACACCATTTTACAATAATTAAAAATTCTCAATCTAAAGATTTTAAAAATTATATTGCTGATTTAGAAAATAGATATCAAATAGATGTTTTGTTAATTGATGATTATAATGAAATTTCTGAAATATTAACGGAAATTAACTATTATACTAATCAAAGAAATGTTTTTATTTCTGGGTCATATCAAGGAAAAGACGAAAAAAAACTGTACGAAATAGATGAATTATGTAAAATAATTACTCGAACACTTTATAATAACGGTTTTACTATAGTCAATGGGTATGGTAATAAAATTGGTTATTATATCGCTTCTGAAGCAACAAAATTAATGATAGAAGAAAATGTAATTAATTTTAGGAGACATTTACAAATGTTTCCTTTTAATGAGCATTTATCTAATGAAGATAAAACAAATCATAGAACTTTTATGATAGAAAAAACAAATTTTTCAATTTTTTTGTATGGTTCAGGTAGTAAAGAAAGCGGAATGTTTGAAGAATATAAAATTACAAAAAATAATCCTAATAGAATTATTATACCTATTGGTAGTACTGGTGGAACAGCAAGAATAATACTTGAAGATGTAAAAAACAATCTTATTAAATATCCTTATTTAGAAAAATACATAAACGCTCTTGAAAACGAAAATGATCCTAAAATACTGTCAAGAATAATTCTTTCAATAATTAATGAAAATTTAAAAAATAGTGTCAAGCAGAATTATCATAGATAATTCTGCTATAATCAATTCTTTATGATTATGCTCTATGTTTAGCTTTGTGAAAGCAAATAAATACTCAATTATTTTATACACATAATTTATTTTTTGATCAATTCCATAATTGCATTTTATATAATAATAAATAGCGAACAACATTGTTATTCGTGCATTGAAATTTTCATCAGATATATGGTTATAAGTATCTAATAATTGTTTTATATAATCATCACTAAGATTCTTTTTACTATAATTTGATAAAGTAGGGGTCTTATCGTACATTGTTTTGTTTATTTTATCTATTAAAATCTTTGTTACAATTTGATTAATTGAAGATAATGTTCCTTTTGTATCATCAACTTCATTATATATATAATTTTCTAATTTATTTTGATAAGATATAGGCAATTCCGTAAACTTTATATTGTACAGCAAGGGAAAAATAGTTATATTTCGTGTATTTAATTCATTAAAAATTCTTTTTTCTTCTTCAATTGCGCATGGACTTTTAAACAGATTATTACTATACAATATTAAAAAATATTGATTATTCTTTATAGCATATTCAAAATTTTTTTCTTTTTTACCATCACCTAGTATTAATTCATGATAGTCATACCACACATTTAATCCGAAATTTTTTAAATGATACAAACAGGATTTAGCCACAGTATATCTATCACCACTAGAAAAACACATAAACATAAGTAAACCTCTAATAATTGTAAGTTATCCTCTATTCATTATCTTTAGCCAAAGTCAGAATACATTTCTGCCAACTAGAAAGAACTACACATCTTACATTCAACGAATACATATCTGAGTAACACTTATGCAAGTAAATCACATCATGAGAAAATGTAGTATTAAGCCTTAACTAAATCTATATTTCGGGTATGTAATATAAAAACATTAATAATTACCCTTTATGGTATTAATTATAACATAATTTGACAAATATTTAAATAACTTTTGCGTAAATCAGTTATAAAATTTCACATAATATTTTTATGCATTTTGTATAATACAATTTTGTTTATTGCTCAATAAATAAAATTTTTAGGCAAAATAAATATAGATATTTGAATAGACTTTCTTTGTTTTCTATTGCATAATAATTTTATTAAATATAAGGAGCTATATGCGATGGAAATAAAAAATGTACAAACAACTAACTTGACAACCAATTATCTAAAATTTTGCGTTTCAAGGAAAAATCTCGATCAAAAAACGATAAAATCATACACCATTGATTTAAGGCAGTATTTTGAATTCACCACAAAATCCGCTACTGAATGGGCAGACAAAAAATCCATTGAGCAATACATTGATTTACTGCATTGCAAGTACAAACCTAAGAGTGTTAAACGAAAAATCGCTTCGCTAAAAGCATTTTTTCACTATCTTGAAATTGAGGAACTTATTGATATTAACCCTTTTCATAAGATACAAATCAAGTATAAAGAACCCTTTATTCTCCCAAAAACTATTCCCATAAATAATATTGAGCAAATTATTAGGTTTGCTTATCTACAACTTACCAAAGCTAAAACTGACTATACTAAGAAAGTTGCTCTGCGGAATGCACTCATACTTGAGTTACTGTTTGCCACCGGAATGAGGATTTCTGAACTATGCACACTTACAGTTGAACAAATTGATTTTAATGATTACATAATCAAAATTTACGGAAAGGGCTCAAAAGAACGCCTGATTCAAATCTGCAATCAAAATGTTCAGGAGTTGCTCAAAAAGTATAATCAATCATTTAAATTTGAAATAGCAAACAACAAATTTTTCTTTATAAATAGACTCGGCAACCGTCTATCTGAACAATCTGTTCGTAATATGATTACCAACTATGCAATCGGTGCAGAAGTGCCGCTGCACATTACTCCGCATATGTTTCGTCACTCTTTTGCAACTCTACTGCTTGAAGAAGATGTTGACATACGCTATATTCAACAAATGCTGGGTCACAGCTCCATTACCACAACGCAGATTTACACACATACGAGCATTAACAAACAAAAAAACATTCTTTCTGCCAAGCATCCGAGAAACAAACTAGAAATCGGGATATAATAAATGCCCTGCGAGCTTTTTAACTCACAAGGCAATCAGAATATTTTATTCATTTTTATCAAAATCATTTTCTATTACATCGGAAATAAGGTTTGAAAAATCAACAGCATTTTTTGAAGTAATAACAGGTTTTCCTGTTCTTTCCTCAATATCTTTTCGTGCATTTCCGGCGACTTCTCCGCCCTCTTTTGCAACACTTCTGTTTTCAGAAAAAGACTGAGGATTCTTCTCTTTGGAAATCTCGGTTGTAGTAGCTTCTGCCAACATATTTAGAACCAATTCAAGCGTACTCATATTATCTCTCAAATTTTCCTTTTTAAGTCCTTTGAGATTTTTGTACTGCCGAGTTGTCATTCCTGACCAAGTTTTTGTGATTTCATCAGTCAGAATTGCATATTCTACACCCTGCTTTACACCACGAGAATCCCATTCATCAGTAAGCTCTTTTCTTACCTGTATAGCCTGAAGTCTTTGATTTATCCACTCTCTGCTATATCCTTTTTTCAGGTATGTTTCAAGGGCTCTCTCTATGGTAAGTTCAGGGTCTATGGTTTCTTCTATCCGTTCTTTGCCAATTTCAGCAAGCCACATTTTAAAAGGTTCTGCTTTAGGCGAAGGAATTGACTGTATTATTCTCAAAAGTTGCTCTGTATTTGCAACATCAGTGTTATAGTTCTTTCCGTCTTTAGGAGATGGCATTTTCAGTTGTACGATATTATCGTACAACTGGTTTGCTCCTTCAGCTTTAAGCTTTCGCTTAAGATCGCTCCATTAACGACGAGGTTCGTTACTGTCAGTCAGAACTGAAATTACATCAACTATGGAAAAATACCATTCTTCTTCCGACTCATTCCACGCAGTACGAATCTTTTTATCTTCAAAAATTTGTATCTTATTTTTTTCGCTCATATATCTTCACCCACTTCTAAGCTGAAAATATTATAGCAGAATAAATTTGTAAATTCAATCTATAAGTCTTTATAGAGATAAGAATTGTTCATAATTAAGGTCGAATATAATCTCTAATTCATAACCTCGTGATACTTTCACTTCTCTTATGAGCTGACAGACTATCATTTTCTTCTGCTCCATTGTTGAATTGTCAAATTCGTCTGCCCAAGTTCTGAATTGTGAATAATAAAAATCAAGCTTACCCATCGCATTTTGCTGATTGGCAAGCTTGAACTTTATATCATTTAATTCAATTTCCTTTTTATGGAGCAAATCGTTTGTATTGTCAATAGAAGTGGACAGTATATCGGGAGTGAAGCGACTTTCGCCGAGTAAAGAGCGTCCTATTTCGGCGGACAATTCAACCACCTGTCTTTTAAGCTTTTCAATTTCTTTTTCAAGCTTTGTCTGTTTTCTCCTATACTCCGATATTTCGGATTTGTAGCGTTTTTCCATTGCTATATCTTTTGGCGTTGATTTGATTTTGGCGAGATAATCTCTTAATGTTGCAAGCACAGCACCGTCAATTCTGTGTGCTACATAAGCCGACTGTCCGTCACAAGCACCTCGTTTCATTGCTTTATTAGTACATATATACCGCTGTCTACGAACTCTGTACTGACTTCCGTCTGCCCTGTCGTATCTGTCAATATAGCTTGTTGATACCATTTTCTGACCGCAGTGGGCACAGTATATATTTCCCGACAGCAATGTACTGCCTTTTGTTGTTCTTGCTATCTGTTGCTTTTCCTCATTCTTTGATGAGCGTTGTTTCAGTATAAACTGTGCTTGGTCAAAGATATTTTCATCAATGATATGCAGTCTTTCGATATACGGTGATTTAACACCGCCTGACACAAGATAACCGCAGTACAGCCTGTTCTTTAGAATACGATTAACCGTATTACATTGAAACTTGCTGTTATTATGGGTTCTGATTCCGTGACTGTTCAGATAATCAGCCATTCGATATGAGCCGTAACCCTCTTTAACTGTCATCTCAAATATCTTCTTGACTATCGGAGCTTCATCATCGTCAACGACTATGTCCATAAGCTCTTTTCCCTTTTTATTGATTTCACAGCTTTTTATAAGTTTGTAACCGAAGGGTGCAACACCTCCGGTAAATTTGCCGTCCAATGTCATCTGGTTAAGGCGAGTTTTAACACGAGCTGACGTTTTTTGGCTTTCACCGTTGGCTTGCCAAAATCGTATGTAATTCATAAGCTTGTCCACATGATTATCCATACGCTGTTCGCCCTCATTAACGCTCCAGATCTCTATACCATGTTTGATAAACCATTCGACGACAAATGGGGTTTCGTCATCAATTCTGCCTATTCTATCAAACATAAAGACAAGGAGTACATCAAATTCTTTCTTTTCTGCGGCGGCTTTCAAATCCTGAATAGCATCTCGGTCGCTTGCCGAAACCTTAAATCCCGACACGCCCTTTTCCTGAAATTCTTTCAGAATTGTCCAGCCATTGCGCTCTGCAAATTCTCTGCACGAGGTTTTCTGCATTGGAATATCATCTTTATCAACCTGACCTTTGGTTGATACTCTGTACAAGCAATATACTCTTTTCATTTCATCACCCTTTCATACGATTTTTACAAACCAACAATACTACATAATTTTTATAATATCCAGCGAAATCCAAAATTAAATTGAAATAAATTCAGCATCCAATCTGAGTTTTCATTCTGTTCTCAAATGTATCCAAAAGATTTTCAAGAACATTTCTTTCAACCTGTAAATTTCTGCTTTTGGAAAAGTAAATTGTGACCTTGCAGTCGTTTATAACAGATTCTATTCTGTGTTCTGAATCAATGTTATTTTCATTTATATAGTTTTCGTTCAAATTATCACCTGTTCCTTATTTTTTGTTTTTCTTATTTTTATAATCTTTCATCTGCTCATCAGCTTTTGCCGCTGCATTGCACAGGCACATAACGCAAACGCCGATAAAAGCACCGACAAAAAGACCAATAATAAATCCTAACATTTTAACACCTTCTTTCAGTAATTTTCTTCTCTTAGGACGTTTGTCCATTAATTTTTCCTCCAAACAATCTGAATCTTTTAGTAATTCAGGTAGATTGGAGGACTTCTGTTTTTAAAAAACATAACTGCCCTTTCTGCTTTCAATGCAAAAAAGGCAAAAAAATAATGCCGACAGGTAATAGCATTAAAAGCTATAACTTGTCGGCATTTATATTCTTATTTTTAATTACGAACAATTATCCTCAATAATATTTCCGTCCTTTATCTCAATAACGCGTTGACATTTATTTGCTATATCTAAATTGTGTGTTACTATAATTATGGTAATTCCATTCCTGTTTAAATCAAAGAGCATTTTCACTATTTCTTCCGATGTTTTACTGTCCAATGAGCCTGTAGGTTCGTCGGCAAATATGTATTCTGGGTTTGTAACCAAAGCACGCGATATAGCTACCCTCTGTTTTTGACCACCGGAAAGCTGTGATACTTTTTTAGCTTTCAGGGACGCAATTCCTGTTTTCTTTAAAGCTCTCATTACTGAACCTTTTTTATCCTTTATTTTCTTATTAAAATATAAGGGTGTCATTACATTTTCAAAAACAGTAAAATCATCAATCAATGCAAAATCCTGCAATACTATTCCAATCTTAGAACTTCTAAGCTTTGATTTTTTACTTTCGCTAAGTTTATTGATATCAATATTATCAAGATAATATTCTCCGTCAAAATTATCAATACATGACATAATATGTAATAATGTGGATTTACCCGCACCGCTTTCTCCTATAATTGCAACCGTTTCTCTATCGTCAATTTTTAGGTTTATGTTGTTTAACGCATGAACCATATTTTTTTTCCCTTTTAAATATATCTTGTTCAAATTTTTAATTTCAATCATAGTTGCCTCCGATTATCTTTTATATTTAAAAACTTCTATAGGTGGGTTTTTCTTTAATATTCTATAAGGAATTAACGATAATGATAACAGTATCATAATTATAGCTATTATAGCAATATAATTAAGCCAACACATACTTTTTTGCATAACAAAAATAAATATTACAAAGAATACAACCAATGTCATAACAATATAGATAACAGTATATAATAAACTTATCAAAAAACATTTTTTGGTTGAAGCACCGCATAGATATAAAATGGAATAAAAATAAAGATTCTTATAAGTAGAAATAGCAATGCAACCAATCATTCCAAACAGCGAAACTAAAGATAAAGTTAAAAGAATCGGACCTAATGCTCTAACTCTTGCATAAGCATCTTCTTTTCCGTTTTCTAACACATCAAAAAAAGTTCTGACATAATAATAATTACTAAACAGTTTATAAGCTTCATTTAAATCGTTTGAATTTTTTAAAACTATAGCTTCAGTCATTCCGGTACTAATAATTTCTTTTGGCAAATAATTATATAATGTTAATAACGGAATTTCAAATGATTCATCTGCTTTGCCTAACATATCTTTTGTATTCAATTCTGTACCACCGTTATTAAAAGTACAGTAGTAGGAGGTTTTTAATATACCAACAATCTTTCCCGTAAAACCATTTTCTGAATCAATATCAATTATGTCACCAATATTAAAATGTTTATTTAAGGAATAAGGTATTACTACAGGAATGTTTTTTAAATCATCTGTACACTCGTTTAGCCATGTTCCCTCTGATAATTCGGGAGTATAATCATTTACAAATTCATCGCTATATCCATAAAGGGTATATTCTCCTAAGTAAGCTACACCACCCAATTCACAATAATCTATTGAATTTTCAGGTAATTTATTTAATAATCTGTCTGGTACAGGATTACCGCCATTATCAACTATTATTCCGTTTATATCTGAAAGTCCACTGCTAATGTACTCATCAACTGTAACGAAGTAACTATTTGCAGTAACTAAAATATCGCTTAATAATAAAGTGGAAGCAACTAATTGTATTATTATAATTATGCTCATTAATATATTCTTACAGAAAAGATGGTATGAAAATTTAATTAACTTCATTATTTTGTCACCCCAATCTTTTTTCGGAAATAGATATATTTTTTACATATTTTGAAATTATAGGAGCACTAGTAATAATAATAACTATAAAGTACACTATAATCATACTAATGTAATCATATATTCCTAAGCTGTATGTAAAATCCTCATATTGTACATATTCAATTATGCTTGGCAAGACACATCTTGAAAAAATACATCCACATACAAATGATATTAAAGCAATAATGAAAATTACATTAGCTAAGAGAAAAATGCAAGTTGTTTTTGTCGCACCGTTCAATCTATAAATATAAATAATTTTGTTATTCTTTTCTAATATATATAAATAGACAAATGCTACATTTATCATTGATAACAAAAATATTCCTATATATATAATAGTAGTAGAATCATTCCATAAGCTGTCAATATTTTTTATTCTTTCCGGATAGATTATTTCTGCATTTTCAAAGCATTCCGTCAATTGAGAAATAATTTTATTATTTTCATCGTCATCAGGATATTTATCTAAAACAATTGATACAGATTCATTATTATGCTTCACATCATTTATAGATGATATAGGCAATATATTATAACCGCCAACTGAATATGTACCAATTACAGTATATTTATCATTACATATTGATATTTTATCCTCTTCTATCACACCTTCATCACCTGATATTATTACATGTTTGTTTGTCACAAATTCGTCATGGTTGAAATATCTACCATGCTTAATGTGATTGGGATAGTAAAGATAGTCAAACATTATTCTTGTATCATCAATATTAGCTTTTATGGAGACTGCATTTAATTCTAAATCACACTTATTATTAAAATGCTCTATCTCTTTTAGCATCATATTATCATCGATGAATGCACCATTAAACGATACAGTATAGGTCTTAGAATTATCATATTTTTTATTTGCATTTGTATAGCTTGCAAAATACGAAAACACAAAAAGAGATGCAAATATAGATATTATCTGTATTAAGCAAAGAAATCCAACCAATAACTTATTATTTTTTAAAAAATGCCAAAAGATTTTAATTGATAAATTTAACATTAGCTTTATCCTCAACTTGAATATCTACTTATGATTGAGTTCCCACAACATTGTATATTAATGTATTGCTGTTATTGCTCAACGTGAAAATGTGTTTAGTGCTACCAACAGTAGTACCGTAGCCTGCCTCTTTGTTTACATAATTTGAAGAAGAACCGCTTGCGGCCAAGTCACCGTATTAGCAACCTCCTTGTTATATATTTTATCAGAATATATAAAATTATGTTTATTTTTGCAAAACCGGTAATAAATTCGACAAAAAATGCACTTTTAATCTATTATAGCCCTTCATCTTACAACTATATAAAAACTTTTAAATATTACAATCATATAAGAATATTATCTTTTTTTAAAATTTATTAACAATATTGCCGATGATTGATAACATTTTATTGGTTGATATTAATGTATGTAGACTACAAAAATAGGAATTTGTATAGCACAACATAGAAAAGAAATAAAAATGAAGAAAAATGCTTTAGCCAAAAAAACATGTTTTTCAAATTATCACATATCAAATATTGAAAACGGTTACTCTGTACTAGGTATTGAAACATTTGCTAAAATCTGCAATGCATTAAATATCACACCTGACTATCTCTTATTAAGTAGTTTAAAAAAGTAATAACATTCCTAAAAATATTGTTGACAAACAAATTTTTGCAATGATAAATCATTGAGCCTGATATCAAAAATAATATATCGAGTTTTAACTGAACAGGAATAAAACAGATGACAAATTCTTTTTTTTGAGTTATAATCCTAATTAAGGAGGTATAGCTCTATGAATGTACTGATATGTGATGATGATTTGAAAATCGTTCAGCAAATCAAAAATTTTCTCCTTAAATTATCAAAACAGTCAACCTATAATTTTGATATTACCTGCTTTTCAAATGGGGATTCTATATTGGATAAACAAATTAAAACTGATTTTGCGTTTATTGATATAGAAATGCCCGGTGTTAACGGACTCACAGTTACAAAACATCTCCAAAAAATAAATCCTAATATTATTATTTTTATAGTTACTTCTTTTCAAGGATACCTAGATGATGCAATGGATCTCAATGTTTTTAGGTTTTTGTCTAAACCCATTGACGAAAATAGATTTTTTAGGAGCATGAAGATTGCTTTAAATCTGTATAAACAAAGCACAGAAAAAATTGTCTTAGACTATTTTGATGAATGTCACAATATATTTACAATTGACATCTTGTATTTAACTATAGAAAATCGCAAAACTAAACTAGTTACAAAAACGCAAGAGTTCATTTCAAATAAAAAGTTTGATTATTGGAAAAAGCAGTTATCCAAATACGAATATTTTGCCCAATCACACTATAGTTACATAGTTAATTTAAAGAATGTAACAGACTTTAATAAAAATGAAATCACATTATCATTTAATTCTAAAAAAGCAACAGTACCTATATCCCGTAGTTTCTATGCATCATTCAAAAAAGCTTTTTATGAATATATGGGAGGTACAACATGATTTCTAATATCTGTTACGCTATAGTCTTTCTGATTGAGTCACTCATATCTTTTTATTATTTTGATTTTAAATTTAAACGAAGAATATCAATAAAATTTATTCCTATATCAATACTTTTATCCGGTTTAGTCCTATATATTATAAACCTTATCGAAATTCCGCTGATAAATGCTGTTTGTTTTTATGTTTGCAATTTTATTATCTTAAGAATTTGCTATAATTCAAGCATAAAATCCGGTATATTTGCTAATTTTGTCTTGTTGTTTTTAATGATTATCACAGAATTAATTGTTATTTTACCATTTTCTGTTGTATCTCGTTTTAGTCTTTTTGAAAGCCGGTCTGACGCATTTATCCTCATTATTCAGGCAATTATGAGTAAATTGCTTTATTTTATTTTTATATGGGGTGTTCTAAAATTTTCTGAAAAAGAGTCTAAAAGTACGGATTCTAAATTTTCAATATTACTTTGTTTTTTGCCCATTGCCTCAATAATCTTGATGTGTACAAATGTATATCTTTGTACATTCTACTCCGTAAACAACAACTTTAAAATTGCTATAATTATAGGTAACATTCTCATACTATTGTCAAACATAATAGTTTTTTACCTCCATGAAACAACGATAAAAATAAATAGGAAATACACTCAAATACTGTTAGATTATCAGCAAGAAAAAGATACAATAAACTACTATGAATTGTTGCGAGAACAAAATGAAAATTCAAAAATATTAATTCATGATATAACGAAACACTTAAAAACCATTCAGCAATTATCGGAAAAAGAAGATTCAAATATATCACAATATATATCCGAAATTGTTGAAGATTTTAGTGTTATGAATCCTGTAGATTATTGCAAAAACTCAGTTGTTAATTTAGTAACCCATAGATATTATGAAATATGCAAAAAAAATAAAATTAATTTTACAATAAGCATCAAAAACGCAAATCTTGATTTTATGAAAGAACATGATATAACAGCTTTGTTAGATAATTTATTAGAGAATGCAGTTGAATCTGCATTGTTGACTGACGATAAATTTATTGATTTTTCTATTTGCACAAGAAATTCAAATTTTGTAATTATTAAAATTTCAAATTCTTGCAATAAGAAACCTAAATACATCAATGGAACTCTTGTATCTTCTAAAATCACCTCTGGTATGCACGGAATCGGAACCAGAAGCATTAAACGAGTAGTTGCAAAATACAATGGAAATTTAGAAATGAAATTTAATAGTGATACAAATACATTTACTTCTACTATTGGAATAAACTCTAATATACAAAATAGCAATCAAACATAATCTCTTATATTTACATATATTATTATTCGTTATTTACTTATTGAAACAGTGTTACCGCCCTTGTTCACGGTAACACTGTTCAGTTACGATTTATCTAGGCTTTTTCGAGTTTTATAATAATCATGTAAGTGCTTAAGTATCGCTCTTTAGAAATAAATTATATTTTCTTAGACTTATATAATCTATCTGCATTGATACTATTGTCTGTTTCAACAATTATTTATGTAATTTTGATGTTAAAAATCAAATTATAGTATCAGGAAAAGGAATATCTAATGAAATGTTTTAAAAATCGCTATAACAATTTATCATATATAATTTTCACAATACTATCTTTGTTTTCAATAAGTCTGATTTTTAACAATAATGTATGGTTTGATGAAGCTTATACACTGTCGCTAATTCAGCACAATTATTCCGAAGTAATTGAAATATTAAAATCGGATATGCATCCTCCGCTATACTTTATATCTCTGAAATTCTTCTGTGAGATTTTCGGTTATTCAATTTTAGTAACTAAAATTTTTTCGGTACTCGGTTACATTGCAACGCTTTTGCTTGGCTGTACCGTGGTTAAGAAGCATTTCGGTTCGGATACATCAATGGTATATATGCTTACTATAGGGGCAATTCCTATGTCGCTTTATTTCAGCGTTCAGCAGAGATCGTATCAATGGTCCATATTTTTTGTTACACTTTGCTTTACGGAAGCTTTGCTGTTTCTTGAAAATCACGGGACGCGGCATTGCGTTATATTTGTTATCACCGCTTTGTTTGCCGCATATAATCACATTTATGCTCTTTTAGCAGTCGGAATAATATTTGCATTTTTAAATATTTATATTTTCACTAAAAGCAAAAAACTGATAAAAGCAATAATCCTCTCCGATATTTCTATTATAATAGGGTATTTCCCTTGGATTTTTCCGCTTCTATATCAAACCGAGGCGGCTGCCGGTAGCTTCTGGCTAAAAGGAGTAGAACCGCTTTCGGTGGTTGTGTTTGCATCGGGAATTGTTATTTCGACGCTGATACTCGCCAAAAAGGAAAACCGCAGGTTATCTGTAATATTTGCGATAACCTGCATATTAAGCGTTCAGGCTATAGGTCTGCTTGTGACAATTTTCATTCGCCCATTTTACATAGCGAGGTACAGCGTTGTTATATCGGGAATTTTCGCGCTGCTTGTCGCTTTCGGCACACAACATATAAAAGAAAAAGTTAAAAATATTATTTGCGTATTGCTTTGCGCACTTAACGTAGCCTGTCTTATCGGCACGGGAATATTTGAATACAACCCGTCAATGAATAATTTTTTCAACCGCTTTGATGAAATAGCTTCTTCAACAGATACATTTTTATATTGCGACAGCTCATTCGGAATTTTGTCATATTATTATCCCGAAAAGACGCATATCTGCACCTACAGTGAGCCTTGGTTTGTGGCATTTGATAATATAGAATGCATAAATAAAAACGAACTTTCCAATAAAATTCCGCCCAACGATACCGTTTGGTTTGTAAAGAATGAATTAACTAAAACACCCGAATATATACAAAGTAATTTTGATTTAGAGTTGGTTGATTCATTCAAATGTGATTTTAATACCTTTAATGTATATTTGGCTAAAAAATAATATGTATTATATGTTCTTACCATCATACTTTTATAATGTTTTATTTTTTATTCTATATAGCAAACTGCTCTTACCACCCTGTTCACGATAACGCTGTTCGGTTTCGATTAATCCGGCTTTTTTAAATCCTTAATAGCTCTTCTGACTGTAGCAGGCGACAGCTTTATGTCGCCTGCTATTGTTTTTACAGAGGGCCAGCATTCGCCGTTTTTGTTTGCTCGGTCGTGGAGGTAGGTATATACGGCTACGGCTCTGTGAGGTAAGTCCATTTGATACAGAAAAGTTAATCTACTCATTGCTGTTATCCCCCTGTGGTGGTCGCTCGGTTCTGATGACTACTTTTCTTTGCTTGTCTGCGTTCTGTTCAACCATTGAATTTCCGGGTTCTTCTGTTGGCTCATATTTCTGTTCAGAATCGATAGTATTTCCACTGTCGGCTTGTTCCGCATTTGGTGAGGTCTTAAGATTTTCATTTTTCTTCTTTTTCGCACTGCTTGCTTCATCAAAATCCGAATCACTTACTGGCTGTTCAAGATATTGAGGAGAGTATGTTTGGATTATGTTGTTGAACAACTCCGAGCGGTTGGCATAGTGGACTTCACGGTTGCCGTTTTCCATGACCTCATACTTTTCTTCAAATTCTATGCCCCATTTAAAGAAAAGCTTTAGCTTGACTTTCATAGGATAAAAGCCTGTTTTCATAACAACAAATGTGCCTTTTGGAAGTGACTTCAACTCATCGGGAGTCATCAATGGTCGTTCAATCATTTGCAAGGATTGTGACGGATCGTTTTTGCTCCTGCTCACCGAGCCACTCATTACGGTACGACTTCCAAGTGCTTTTGATAACACTTCCGCACTTGTGCTGTTGGGAGCAAAGCCACCGAAGATGGTCAGCTGTGTGTTGTCGATAATTACATCAGCACCCTCTTTGCCGTAATTCTTCTCCAACTGTGCAAAGGATTGAATTATCGGTACTATCTGCAAACGCCTTGAACGGGATGCGGAGAACATCATTTCAGCCGAATCAATCTTCGGCAAGGTTCCGAACTCATTGCAGAAGAACACACAGCGGTTTTTCAGTACACCGCCGTTTTCATCTGCAACCGACAGTATCTCACGGTAGAGTTGTTGGATAATCAGCGAAACCATAAAGAAAGTGTTGGGGTTTTCTTCGGGCATTACAATGAAGATTGCACACTTTTCATTGCAGAATTTCTCTGCGTCAATCTCCGTATCAAAGCATAAAAGCTGTTCTAACTCACTATCAAGAAAAGCATTCAGCCTAGAAAGTGCCGTACTCATAACACTTGACATACTCTGCTCGGCTGTGTTGAGAGCCGCCCCTGCAAACCATTTTGCCTTGTGGTCGTCGGGAAGATAGTCCATTAATAGCTGAAACTGATTTTTGCCTTTCTTGTTGGTCGGGGCGAGTAATTCCTGAATGATTTTGAATACCGAAACAATATGCCTTTCTTCAGGTTCGCAGAATTCCGAAACAAGCAGAATGGTTGCTGTTAAAAGTCCCTCTGCCGCATCATAAAAATAAGCGTTCTGTCCGAATGAAGCCGAGTCCATACCTGAAAGAATAATCGTTTTTGAAATGATTTTTGCGTATTTTTCGGCTCTTGCCTTGTAAACAAGCTGTTCGGGCTCGGCTTTGAATAAGTCCATATACTTATTCACAAGATGCAGAAGATTGTTGCCGTGAGAGCGTGTTGGGTTACGCAAATCTATTACTGAAATTTTGTAGCCGTAATACTTTTCTGCAATCGTTCCATAATTCCGAACTACATCACCCTTTGTGTCGGTTGATAAAAATGACATACCCGTTGCACAGGCATATTCAATGCATGGATAAAGCCAAAATGCAGTCTTGCCGACACCTGCCGCACCAATCATCAGAGCGTGGACATCTCCTGTATCAACCAATGCGGTTGTTCCTTTCCTACTGTTCTTACAGCCAACAACTATTCCTTGTTCAGTTGGTCTGCTTTCAGGATTATTTCTCCACTTGTTAGGCTGAAAATTTATGTGCTTGTAGGTTCTTTTTATCTCTTTTTTGGTCGCCCAACGAGCCGTACCGTGCTGACCTTGCCCGACTGTCTTGTTCTTTATGCGGTTGAGGGAATAATAATTGCCCACCGTAGAAATTATTATGAAAAGGGCAAACATTGAGCCTGTCACAATAATAAGAGTTATAACACCTGATGGCATATTTCTTCAGTCCTTTCATTTTTCAAAATATCTTCGTTCCAGTCTTTATGAGTTGGAACAAGGATTTTATTTTGGATATTCATTGAATTTAATTTTTCGGCTATGCGCTTGTTGGCGGTCTGTCCTGCTTCGTCATTGTCAAAGCAGAGAAACACATTTTTGATGTTTGGATTGTCTTTAAGACATTGAAAAAGCACCCTGTCCGAAACGCAGCAGGATGCCGCATAGCTGTGCCTTTTCCAATTTTCTTTGTGCATTGAAATGTAGGAAAGCATATCAATAGGAGCCTCAAATAAAAATATCTTGTTGCTTGTACCGTGCCAGTGGAAGCTGAACTCAGGTTGACTGCCTGCAACATTTCCCTTGTACGAATTACTTGTTACTGTTCCTCTCTTGTGTGCGTGGCGAGGTTTACCGTTTGAATCATAGCCTACAAAGATAGCGTTGTGATAATCGGCAGATTCATAAATCATTTTCTTTCTGACAAACTCAAAAAGCACATCTTTATCAATTCCACGAGTCAACAGCAGATAAGAAAAGACTCGGCTCATTCTGTCATTTCTCGGTGGCAGTTCAAAGGGTTTATACTCTTTTTCTATGGGTGGTGAGGTTATGATTTGACCACCGCAGTTATTCAAAAGCATTTCCACCGCTTCGGCATAGTCCTTGTTGTAAAATCTGCGGACAAAACCAACCGCATCACCGCCTTTCTGTTCGTACTGATGATACCAGAGGTGACCTCTGATTGTTACCTTTTGCGAGCCGTCAAGCCATTCGTATTCTGAGCCTGATTTCTTGACTTTCTCACCTTGGCTGATTAAAAAATTCGCAAGGTCTGTTCGCCTTGCCTGTTCTCGCTGTTCTTTTGTAAAATGAATGTAAGTTGATATTTTAATCACTTCCTTGAGTATAATATATTTTTTCTTTCTGCTGTAATATCTTATAGTGGGTAGTTCTTTCTCCTATCATAGTGACAGGTGGCACCAGTCAGCATTTGGGCACAGCTGTTCCTTGGCGGTGGGCAGATTTTTTGATAGACAAATCCACTTGTTTGTGGTATGATAATATTAAAATAACTGATTGATAAATCGGAATTTACGGAGGGAAAACATAGTGAATATTGAATATAAAGCTATCCATGATTTTTGCTGTGATGAACTTGAACGACTCTTTCTTTCGGTAGAGTGGTCATCGGGTCATTATCCGGATAAACTTGTGGTTGCAATGCAAAATTTTGATACAGTTTATTCCGCTTGGGATGAAAATAAACTTGTCGGAATGGTATGTGCAATGGATGACGGAATAATGAATGCTTATGTCCATTATCTTCTTGTCGATCCCGACTATCACGGAAAAACCATCGGAAGAACACTTATAAATATGATAAAGCAAAAATACAAAGACTATATGCGCATAGCGGTTATTGCATACGATGATGAAACGCATTTCTATGAGAACTGTGGATTTGTAAAAAGCAAAGATGCATCACCAATGTTTATTACATCGTTATGGACATAAATTCCAGTTTATCAAACTTACATTTTCAACCCCTGTGCCTGTTTCTTATCATTAATCTTCTGCTGAAGCTTTTTATCCGTCCTTTGCACTTTCTGCTTTTCTTCAAAGCGAAGCTGATTTTGAATGATGTTGCAGAGGTAACGCAGTAGATAAAGAGAGGAAACTGCAACGCCGTTTTGGTTGGTTTTAATTGAATAATGAGGATACAAAACATCTCTGCCTGAATCAAAGACTGATTCGGCAGAGGTGTTTTCTTCATATTCAAATGGATTTAAAACAGATTCTTCGTCTGTGTTCTCGCTTTCTTCCTCTTCATCTTCGGAGAGATTTAATTTCAATGCTTCCTTAATTACAGCGTTCTTGATTGACTTAAATTCCTTGTTTTGGGCAAGAGGAATCCTGTCAGGAATTTCATCCGTGTAGGTACGGATTGTATTTTCCTTTTGCTCATACCAAAGGGCATACAGCTTTTTGATTCTGTCATCACTTGCAAGCTCTTCGACAATAGAATCCACAAGTGATTTTACATCAGGCTTGAGATAGCCGTAAACCTTTTTACCACTCGTTTTTGAAAGCCTGTCGGCAAGCTCCAACAGCTTATTCTGAATTGATGCACTGATATATATTTCTGAGTTAATATTTGAAACCAAATCTTCTACGATGTCACGAACCTCAGAACGGAGCTTATCCCTGTGTTCTGTCTGCTTCTGATAAATACTTATCAAGTCCTGACGGAAGATAACCTTTGCAAGATTTGACTTTATATTTTCAATGCCCTTTTCCGTTAGATACGCTTCGTTCGGTTTTGTAGAATAGGCAATCATATGAATGTGCGGATGGTGTCCTTCATTATGAAATGCGGCATACCATCTGAATTTTTCGGGAGCGATTTTCATATTCTCCGCTATCATATTTCTTTGTGAACGAATGAGGTTCATCCATGCCTTTGCATTGTTGTAACCCAGCCGTTCCGCATCCTCACGCTTCAAAGAAATAATATGCGTCCACACATTACTCTTGCTTTCTGCAACCTCTTTTTGCACATCAGATAAAACTATCGGCACACCGTCATCGGTAAATAAGCCGTGTGAAGATATTTTTTCTACTCTCGGTCGCTGTGCAATGTAGCTTACATATTTCTCACGGTCACCGAATAACTCTGCATGGGTTTCGGCAATCCGCAAAATCAATTCGTCTGCATTACCTCTGTTCGGCTTATCAAGATAATCCTGATACTCATACAAGTCCTTTGAGTCAGGATAATCAGAAAGCAATTTCTTAATGATCTGCTTTTGTCTTTCGGTTGCTTCCATAAACTTTTGTGTGCTGTCAACCTTTTCAACTCCGTCACGAGTCGCAATATATGAAACATAATTCCCGATATGGGTTTTAGAATTCGGTTTGATGTACGGTGATTTCATAATAATTCTCGGCATAGCTTACCCTTTCTGAAACCTTACAGCATCATCAAACTTATATTTACCACTGTTTCGTTTGACCTCATCAACACATATTTTTCTTAAATCTCTCAGCTGATCTTCGGTAATTTCATTTGTCGCCGCAACAACATGCATCAGCATGGCAAGTTCCACACCTTGCTTGAAGAGAACTCTTGCGAGCCTGTCCTCAGTATCAAGAATTTTTGAACTGATGACAGATTCAAGTGCAGGAGTAAGCACACGACTTACATTTTTTGAGTTTAGCCACGCAATGTAAAATTCTATTGCATCGGATATGAATTCACTTCGTGATGTTGCATTGGTTATTGAAATTGCATTATCACAGGTATTAAGCAAATCCTGATTGATATACAGTCCTATTCTCTTTGAATCGTTGTCCATTTTTCACCTTTCCTTTCAGTAACACTTCAGGTATTCAGAGAAAACCTCATCAAAACGGCAAAATCGTGCAGTTCGGAATACAAGCGGTAACACAATCCGAAAAATGTAACACCTTTGAAAATCCCCGAACGGCGTTGCCGGTCGGTGTGTTTCGGCGAATCCGTGCTTGCACGGAATACGCCTTTATCCTGCTTAAAATTCCACCCTTGAAAAACTGCCCGAATTGCCGTAACTTCGATTTTTCACACCTTGCCACAAACCACCCGATTTCGGCTTTTATTCAATTTCGGATACTTTTCCGACTTCTCCTTTTAAAGCCGACACAGGGCGAATGTGGCGAGAATACCGCCGTTATTCTGCTTTTATTGATTTGCCGTTTATTACTTCAAAATTACACTCTGTATATGACAGTCCGTACTCCTTAACCTCACGATTCAGAATATCAAACATAGCCTGTTCAATACTGCGAGGGGATAACTTGATTTCATCACTCAAAGTGTCATAGCAAATCCATTCTTCACTCTCGGGTTTGTCCTTTACAAGAATATCAAAGCCGAGGAGCATTTTATCGGGTGTGGGAAATACTACGGCGTTGATTTTTACACAGCCGACTGTGAGTGAAGCAAACAGAGTGTCGTGCTTGTCTTTTGAATTTTCGGAAAGTAATTTCTTAACCTCGTTCACCGACAAATACATTTTGAAAATATATTTGTCACCGAGTTGCTTTTTCAGTTTCTTTCTCTCATTCATAAACTCATACCGCCCATTCCCATATTCTCATCTTCATCAGGTGAATCAAACAGGTTGTTCTGTTCAAGGTTTTCGTAGAACTTTTCTGCGCTGTCATTCACGGCTTCGTTTAAAACTTTCATATCAAAACCGCAGTCCTTATAACCCTGCGCCACTGTATCGTAGTAGCTTGCGCCGGGCAATCCAAAATCCTGCTTAAGGTTCATAATGTAAACCATCGCAGTCAGTTCCGATCCGTTATTCAATTTCACAGGCAAGTCTTGTTTAAAATAGTGGGAGGGATAACCCTCGTAGCGGTCAAGCAGTTTTTCATCTCTCGGCTGAAGTTCCCATAAAGCAACGGGAACTGACTTGCCAATACAAGGTGCGATTGTTGCATAGGAACAGTGAGGCATACCCTTGAACTGCAATTCATAATTTTCGACTACACCCTTGCCGACAAGCTTTGCTGTGTGGCAACGGTATTTCATCTGTTTAAGATTGAGGTTACTACCATAGGCAATGTATAATTTCTTTTTCATTTTAAAGCCCTTTCTACATACTCATAACAAAACCCGAATCCTCATTCTGCTCATTTGCAGTTTCAGATTCGGGTTCGTTGATATTTATATTTTCGTTTGTATTACTAATTTCAGCAGCTCGCTGTTGTGCAAGTCTTTCTTTTCGCTTTTCAGCCTGTGCAGGATCCTTCCACGCAATGTTGCCCTCAAGATTTTTCAGCAGATGATGACGAGCTGTTTTGAACTCGTCACCGATTAAGCCAAGTCGGAGCAACCAAGTACGAAAAGTGTACTTTTCATTATCCGACTGAGTTTTAGCGTGTCTTGCAGACTTCTGAATTAAAGCCTGATGACTGATTGCAAGGCATAGTTGAATTGCTGACTTTACTTCGCCTGCGTGTAAGGTGGAATTGAAAAGACGGAATTCAATCGTACCTTTGTAGAACACGCTGTGAAGATTCAAAGCATGATAGCGAGTATCATCATAGTGTCGGTAACTGTAATCCTCACCGTCATACCACATTGACTTTATCTGCTCCATTGACATAGGATGACGGTTATTGATTTCATCAAGAAAGCGTGTGTCCATCTTCTGACAATAATGCTCACGGGAAACATTTACTTCCAATGCCTTGTATAGCAAGTCCTCTTTTGCCGCCATAATGTTTACGATATTGCGAAGTGTTTTCGGTGTGTGTCTTGACGCATCTATATGGCAATGCAAACCACAGCTTGAGTTGACCCTCGCTCCTGCGCCACGAAGCTTTCTGACTAACTCCTGTATCGTTTCTATATCGTCATAGTTACAAATAGGAGTGACAAATTCAACCGAGTACAGAGAGCTTGCACTCTGTCCCGAACGGTTTTCACAACGGACGCTTGCGTCACGCATAATCTTCCACATCCTGCCGTGATCATCTCGAACAGAATATGCATCATAACAACCGCCGACATGAGTTGCTTCTGTATGAAAATAACCGGCAATCACTTTCGCCGCAGTACTGCGAGTGATGCCGGTCATTTCTATTTCTATTCCGAAGTTTTGATTTTTCAAGTTGCCACCTCAGTATTTTCTTCCTGCGGCTTTGAATTTTTAGGCTTGGGCGGTTTTATCTGTGAACCTTTCATATCAATGAATTCTCTCACATTTGCAGGAACATATTTTGCATACAGAGAGTCCACAGATTTTTCAAGCTCTTCCTTGAAATCCAAATCGCGCTGTGACATATACAGTCTGATTGCATTCAGCTTTTCATCATCGTACATAATGCTTACGCTTGTTTTCTTCATTTTGATTTTACCTCCACATATTTTATATTCGGTATTTTAAGCCACTTTGTCCAACCTCGCCCTGAGAACTGGGTTTTGACAACTCCGTAGGCTGTTCCTTGTGCTTCGATAACTTCTCCGTTGCCGATATACACACCGATATGACCGTTCATCCAGACAGCAAGTCCGGGTGTATCGGGCATATTGGAAATCGGTCCGCTTTCGGTGACATTGCTCCAAATGGAGTTTGCTCCGTAATCCGTAAAGCCGTTTGAGCCTGCGACAATTTCTCCGCTGTCAGCGTTGTACCAAGCATAGGATTTTATCAAGCCTATGCAGTCGCATACTCTTTTGCCGAGCCATTTCTCACCGACCTGTCGCATTTCACCGTCTGCCTCGTTGTTGCCGGGAAACAGACTTGCCTGTTGATTGAGATACTGCTTTGTACAAACTTGTCCGTAACCGCCGTACACATAACCCCAGCCGTTTTTGTAAGCGTTTTCGCACCACTTGACAAGGTCGAGGTTGTTCTTCGTGGTCTTATCGGTAAAACCTACTGTGCTGATTTCTGCACCCTTAATTGACTGCATCATCTTCTGAAACTCGTCATACTTTATCTCCGTTCCGAATTTCTGATTTACTGAATTTATCAAATCCTCATCAGACTGATTTTTCTTGAAACAGGAAACGAAGTTCTTTACAAAGTCCTTGTCCTCTGATTTATCGGACAAGGAGAATAGATAGATAACCTCTGCCTGCGTGTTACAGTCGGACAACTTTTTATTTTTCAGTTGATTTTCAACCTCTGTCATTGTGTCGTTGATAAGCTGTAGATTTTCCTTCTGCTCTGCTGAGATGTTTTCTTGTATGGACTGATTGAGCTTGTCGGTATCAATATCCATACTGCCGTTGAAAACTGACACAACAGCAATAATCGGCATAACCACAATTATGATTATGCCGATTACTATACCGCCTATTGTTTTTATTACTTTTTTATCTGTTAGCAGAGCAACTGCTATTTTCTTTAGTGCCGCACCTATGGTAGCGCTCATAAAGACTCACATCCGTAACGCAAAAAATCCGATTGAGATTCATTTGAGAAAATCAATCGGATTATATTACTTGTTTAAATTGTAAAGATATCTATACTTTTATGATATCAGGATTTTTAATACTATTTTTCATTATAAGATACCGAACATTACTTTCCTGTTCTGCTCCTCTTACATAAAACTTCCAATATGTATTTGAATATCTTTTATTTAGATAACTAAAATAGTCAAAATCAATTGCACAAGAATGACCATAAACAATAATCTCTTCAATTTTACATTGATTCTTATCCAGAAAGTCTTTTAATAAGTCAATTCTGATTTCTTTGTAAAATGATTTGCACTTATCAATTAACTCTGTATATGCAGTTCTGACATAATAGTCTTCAATGCCGTTAATATGTTCTTCTATTTCAGTTTCAACATAAGGACCTCTTCCTTTTCCTCTTGCATCATAAGTATATTTTTCAGGTTTAAAATTTCCTTTTGGATATCCTAATTCCAGATTGTCTTCTCCTACTTCACCATGAATATGTAAAATCTGTTCCCATGGTATATCATAAATTTCTTCCAAAGTATGCGTATAGTTGAAAGTAATATAATACCCATCTGAATCAAGAATTTGTTCTAATAAATCATTAGCTTGTATATTACACAAAGAATCATCCGCCTTATCCGAAAATTCATATAATGCATTCTTTAAATTCCCATTCAATTCCACCTGATAGATAATGCTATCACGGTCACTTTCTCTCTCTGATAAGTAATCTGGCGCATAGCCATCAAAGATTTCCTCAAGAGTGTTAAAGTCTGGACATCCAAGCAGATTTTCAAAATCAGACCAAATATCATTTTCACGGGATTGATACAAATCCCAAAAATTATCCTGTTCATATTTTCTGGCAATATTCTTAAAGTCTGGATCAAATCTGGTTGGAAGATTATGCGCCAAATCAAATCCATTTCCTATAACAAATAATTTGTTTTTCATAATGTATCTCCTTATGTTTACTTTTTTACCATAGTAGTTCTATTAAAACTATGTAGGCACAAATAATTTTAACTTATTTATCATATTAACCTGCCACCCACCAAATTCCGATTTATCAGTCAGTTATTTTTAAATTATTATATCAATTTTGAATATAAATGTCTATAAACAATTTTATCTCCCACCAGCAATGCCAAAAATCTCTGCTTTGTATTCAGGAGCCTGAACAAGAAGCAGATACCTTTCATTACCGCACCTATACAGGCAAGTTCCTCGCTCACCAAATTTGATTAAGGCATACTCGTTCGGCTCAACCATAAGCGCGTCCTGAAAGTCCTTAGGATTGATATTGCCGGGGTAAAACAGAAAATGGTGAGTAGGAATTGAAAATAGCGGCTTGGTATATTCCTTAACATTTTGAATCAGGAAATCCTCAATGTTCTGACTGGCTAAAATCACGGCTGAGTCCTTCTTACGGACACGCTTCATTGCATTTCGCATATACTCAATGGCGGTGAGGTTAGACAAAAACAAATAGAGCTCGTCTATTGATGCAACGGTGTTGCCCTCGCCTAATAACTTGTTTGACATATAGGAAAGAATATTAAAGAGCATTGCATCTGCGTAATATCATTATTGTCAGAAAATATTTCTTTTACAACCGAGGGGAAATTTCGCCCCTCGGCATCTTGATTTATGCGGTTTTAATCTCTTTATGCCATACATTAAGCTGTTCCTTGCGCTCAACGGTGAAGTAAATCACAATATCATTTCCGCATTCTGTTGAATGCCATTTTGCCTTTTCGTGCACCTCAATTCTGCTGATGAATGCTCTGAGAATTTCAGGCGTCAGTTTCTGAATGTCAATGTACTTCTTTGCATTTTCAATAAAGTCCTGAATCAACTGCTCTCGCTTTTCGTTCTCATCAAGAAAGGCGTTCATCTCATTAAGCTTAGTTTTCAGTTCTGACTGCTCGGTTTCATATCCTGATGACAATGATTCGTAGCGTTCAACAGAAATTCGTCCGAGCACTCGGTCTTCGTACAGACAACGGATGATACTTTCAAGCTCTGCTATTCTTTGTTCTGCCGCTTCTTTTTCCCTCAGATAAGTTTTCATTTCACGCTCGGCTTCGGCTCTTGCATTACGGCTTGCTATTTCATAAAATTCTTCGGGATTCTCACGTACATATGCCGTTACCTCTCTCAGTTTTTGAAGTATCACAGCGTGTAAATCCTGTTCGCTGATTCTGTGTGCCGTACAGTGATTATTACCGTATCGCTGATAGGTTTTGCAAAGGTAGTTGTTTTCTTTAGGATACTTAAGCACTCGGCGAAGATACATTCTGCTTTTGCAATCGGCACAATAAACTAACCCGGCAAACACATCTGTCTTACCTGATTTATTCGGTTTTCTTCTTCCTGCAAACCACTTCTGCACCATTTCAAAGGTGGATTTATCAATGATAGCCTCGTGGGTATTTTCAAATATTAGCCAATCCTTGCGGTCGTTGTGAATTTGCTTTTTCAGCTTATTTGATTTGGTGGTGGTTTTGTAGTTCGCCGTTGTGCCGATATATACCTCGTTTACAAGCATTCCTCTAAGTGTAACATCACTCCACAGATAGGGATTATTCAGCTTCAAGCCATTTTCTTTTCTGCCGTATTTGTAGTAGGCATATGCGCTTGGCGACATAATTTTATCTCTTTCAAGAGTCATTGCAATCGTACGGGTTCCCACTCCGTTGACATACATATCAAAGATTCGTTTTACCACGGGAGCAGTGTCGGGATCGGGTACTAACCTGTTATCTTCGGATTTCATATATCCGTAAGGAAGCTTAGAGCCTATCCTTTCACCACGCTCTGCCTTTGCTCTTTGGACTGCCCTGATTTTTTTGGATGTGTCAGCAGCAAAGAAATCATTGAAGTAATTACGGATTCCGATAAATTCATTACAGCCTTTTTCGGAATCAACACCGTCATTTACGGCAATATATCTCACATCGTTCTGAGGGAATATAATTTCAATATATGTACCGGTTTTAAGGTAATCTCTGCCGAGTCGGGAAAGGTCTTTTGTGATAACAGTTCCAATTTCTCCTTTTTCCATATCGGCAATCATACGCTTGAAGTCAGGGCGTTCAAAGGATACTCCGCTGTAACCGTCATCAATATAGAACCGACAGTTGCCAAAGCCGTTATCGGCGGCATATTTTTCGAGCATACTTTTTTGATTTTTAATGCTGTTTGATTCACCCTCTAACTCGTCCTCCTGAGAAAGACGGCAGTAGAGTGCGGTAATCTTTTGTTGGTTTGATTTCATAATTTTTTCATCCTTTCCGAGCCGTTCAGGCTCTGTTGAATCAAACCGAATAGGATTGCAAGTCAACAATACTCCTACTCGGTTTGAATGTCCAGTAAAATATTTATCCCGTTTTTCGTTCAAGTAAATTTTTAATTTTTTCATCGGCACTTGGGTTGTCACCGTTCTCGGTTCCGATAGGAAATACCGATGTGACTAAAAATGTCTTTTTGCCGATTTTAACCTTATCGCTTTCGTACAGATGACGGCGGTTAAACGCAATATCGTTTCTTGTGATTGGTGTTATTCTATTTTCAGTTTCGTTCATGGCAATCCTTTCTTTACATCTTCATACCAAATCCGCCTTGTGGATTTTCTTGTATGTTCTTTCTCTCTTTACGAGGTTTTTTCATTGTAGTGCAGTCCTCTACAGGGTGGTTGCTGTCTAAAATATTTGTGAGATTTGCGACCAGATATGCAATATCATTTCCGTTATTGCTGTAATAGCTGTCGGTATCAAAGCCAGGAAAAACAGTATCCTCACATGATGATTCAGTTTCTCCTCCGCCTGACTGATACTGTATGAATATTTCTCGCTCGTGCTCCCAACCTGTTGTGAAGCATTCTTCGCCGCATTGTTTATCTGACTGACGTAATTGTTCGTCATATCCTGAAGCTCCTTCTTGAAGGTCTGCGCCATTGCATTGGAATTGTCGATAGACTTCTGCAAGGAATTCATCTGGCGGTTGAGGTATATCCGTATTTCCTCTTTCGTAGTCAGTTCTGAAATTTCGTCCAGTATTGATTTCAGCATATCTATCTGTGCTGTCTGAGTTGAAATTAATGCTTTCCAGTTCTGCTCCGTAACCGCTACGCAGGGTTCTGCTTTTGAGGCGATTTGCATTTGCTTTTTGGCTTGTTCCTTTAATTCCTGTGGTGATTTCTTCCCGTATTCTGAATTCATTTTCCATATTCTCCTTAAGATATTTTTCTTCGTGTAATTTATTATCCCTGCACTTCATTCCATTTGGTGTAGTGTAGGTAATGCTTTTTCTTTCTGCCGTCCATTTAACTTCATAGCCTTCGTTCTCCATCAGGCTTATGAAATGTTCCTTTGAGGTTGCATATTTCATAGCTTCATCAACAGCTATTGCAAGCTGTAACTTCCAGCTTTGACCTTTGTCTGCTGAACGATATTCTCTTGCCGACATCTGTTTTACTTTTGGTTGCTTAGGAATTACAACTGATAAACCGTATTTTCTGCATAGGTTGTCAGAATAATCTCTCAACCGTTGTATCTCATTTTTATCTGGATGATATTTCAATCCTGTTTCAGCACTGACAGAATTTAAAATGAAGTGTGAATGTATATGCTCTCTGTCAATATGAGTAGCAACTAAAACTTCATAACCTTTGAATTGCTCTTGTGCAAACTTCAAAGCAATTTCGTGAGCAGTTTCGGGTGTTATAGGTTCATCGGGGTGGAACGACTGAAACAAATGATAGTACATTCTGCCATCAGTTTTTCTATATTGAATTTTAGTATTCATCATTTCATTGAACGCTGACTCTGCTACACAATTCACTCCGCTCACCAGCTTTCTGCCATCGTACAAAGTTTTCTTATCCTGTTTGCAGTAGGCAAGGATTGAAGCTAACCCTTGCCGTGACTGCATTTGTTTGCTTGCGATAAATTTTACTGTTGCTATTATGACCACCTCTTTCTGTCAAGCAAATCGGTAAGTAGTTTATTCATCTCTGCATACTGATTTGTAAGTTCAGCAAGATTAAAGCAAATGACTTTACCCATATTGCAAAGTGTTGCAATTTGATTTAAGTTTCTGCCGATAGCCTTTTGCTGACGGATAATTTCATCAAGTCCGTCAACAACAAAGATTTGTTTTCCGAGGCAAGCCTTCGTTATATATTCGGTTAAAGTTAAATTTGCCTTGTCTGCTTTATTGTGAATCTTCTGTAAATCGGATTCCGATATTCTTATGCTCATTTTTCTGTCTTTCATTTAGGTTTCCTCCTTTGCCAATAAAGTGGGTTCGGGCTTCTGCCCGTATATTGCATTCGGCAGGTCAGCGACCAGCCGAATGCGTTGCTTGCCACAGCTTAAAAGCTGTGAAAATGTGAACCCCAACTTTACGCTGAATTCATAATCCGTTATATAGAATTACTTTCGCTCACAAACCGCCCAAATTTTGATTTTTGCTTGAAGTCGGGTACTTTATCCGTTTTCTCTTGAAAGTCGGACAAACCGCCAAATTCTGCTCAACATCTGCATTAAGGACGATAAGGACGATAAAAACGATAAATCAAACGGCTATATTTTCATCGTACTTATCGTACCTAACGTACTCGCTATCTGAATTATCAATCTCAAAATCATATTTGATTTCAACCTTTCTGATGTTATTTTCCTTATACGATTTGAAATAAACGTGATTATCATTCAAGTCATACTTCCACTTGTTCATCATCCTTTTCAGAATACGAGCAGAAAGATTTTTGCCTGAATAAGCATTATATCGTTCAAGAAATTCCGCATTGCTTCCGTTGAAATATTTTTCTGCTTTCATCATCTCAATGAGCAAGTTCATTTCATCAGGCAAAAGCATATTCGGATTCTCTGCGCTGTCTGCAGTCATTTTCCAAGTGCAATCCTCTTTTGAAAATGCAAGCTCAATTTCTCTGTCCTCAATATCTCTTCCCGTGCAAAATAAAGTTGCGTTGCCCTGCGTGCGATTGCTTTTTTTCAAAACAAATAGAGCATCGGCACAGCCAGCTATACCATTTGTACCTGAAATCTCATTGATTGGGTCAGAGTCGCCTTGCTTTCTTAAATGATGAACCAGAAGAATAGCAATTTTCAACTCATCAGCAAGTTTTTTGAGTTTCTGTACCTCAAGATAATCATTTGAATAGCTCGAGTCATTTTTTGCAGAACGGATAAGTTGAAACGTGTCAATGATTATCAAGACAGTATCCATATGCTCATCAACAAAAGTTTGAATCTGTTCTTCCAACCTTTCATCAAGTTTTGAACAATCCGTAACAAAATGAACATCACTCGGCACTTCATCGGTTATCGCTGTCAGCCTGTCCTGCAATCTGCTTTCATCATCTTCAAGTGACAGATACAGAGTTGTACCGCTGTCGGTATGCAGATTCCATACATCTTTGCCTTTTGCAATCCGAACGCACCAGTCAAGAACAAGCCACGACTTACCTACCTTTGGTGAGCCGGCTATAATCGAAAGACCGCTTGCAAGAAGTGAATTGATTATAAACTTCTTTCTCGGCAAATCTTTTTCAACAAGACTTGCACCGTCGATTGAATCAAATCTTGCCTTACTGCTCAACTCCAAATTTAAATTCTTAATCATTTTTCTCCTTTCCCTGTTACTCATACCTCATATGATTTCAAAATATTTTAGCTTTGGTATGGTTATTCAGTTGTAATCCAAAAGCTGTTGGAATTTTTTCACCAGTGTGATACAATAATCTCATACTTTTCAAGAAAAATATATGACAAAATGAATTGAAGTGATTTTTATAATTTTCACTTCAGGACAGAGGTGTATATGGCAAAGCACGAAGGTTTATTATTAAAAATTGATTCCAAAGGAAATATTTCCGGCTATATGCAGGAAAATAACAATAAGATTCCAATTGAAAATACTACTATCAAAAATGAGTTGATTAGTTTCTCAGAAGAAGATTTTGAAGAGTATTCTGAACTGCAAAATGAAATAAGAAAAGTTTACAGAACATATCCTGATGAAAGTGAAGAAAGATTTGCACTGATTAAAAAGTTAACTGCAAAAGCAGAAAAGGCATTGGCGGAATATAGAACTTTTTACGGTCTTTTGAACAGACTTATGATTGAGGATTTTTTAGGAGAGAACGACGGAACTGAACATTATCTGCGTGAATATGCAAGCTATCTTGACCAGATAAAAACCGTGCAGTTTTTTGTTTTGCACTTTTTCAGAGATTTATCAAATCAAATAGAAATTGATGTTAACGAAGATTTCAATTACAACAGCGTACAGATTTCCACCGTATTTTATTTTGAGGATAACAAATCCAGACAGATGTACCATATCCGTAACCTGACAGAGTATTATTTTCTGCTGTTACATTTATTTGTTGAGAACGGATACCGCCTCTGCCGCTGTCAGCTTTGTGGCAGATACTTTGTGCCAAAGACAAAAAAGAAAACCCTGTACTGCGACAGAGTTCTGAATAATGGTAAAACTTGCAAGGAATTTGCGCCGAAATTAAAGCACCGAATCTTGGCAAACAGAAATGAGGTGCTGAAAACTTTTGACACACAGCGAGGCAAAATGTATAAGCGTTATGAAAGAACACTTAACACACCTGGTACTGTGGAAAAGCCTTTAAGTTTTGAGGAATATTACGATTGGCTTGAAAAAGCGAGAACTGCGAGAGATAATTATCTTGAGGATAAAATTTCCAAGGAAGAAGCATTGAATATAATTTGTATTGAGTAAAATTTGCAAAAAGTAATCGGATAGGCAGTCAAATTTCATTGATTGCTTATCCGATTTCTTAATTATTTACTACATCAATGATAATTCTTGCACCCATCCGAAATCCGTTCAGGAATATTTCTCGCTCACTGATTTCAGAAATCTCACGATTGCAGTCCTTGTATTTTTCGAAGGTTTCTTTCTGTACCTCAGTCAGGGTTGCCACAAACTTTTCTTCATTCCTGTTGAGCAGTTTCAATAGTTCTTTGACCTCATCGTCAAGCCTTGAACATTTTTCGTGAGGGAATAAGTTTCCATAATATAAATCTTCAAGTATATCCATATCTTATGCCACCTTTCGTAGAACAAACATATCCCACATAACTTTGCATAAGTCCTGATATACTTACCTTTATTACTTTAATTAAGTTTGAAATTTATTTTTATTATTACTTTACAAAAAGCAATACAAGAAGTATAATAGATATCACAATTTAGTAAAAAATGCATAAAATCAAAAATCTCAAATAATTTCCAGTTAAAATATATAATAGGAATAGGAGCATACAAATGAAAAACAAAATCTTATCAGCAATAATATCCATCGTGGTTATGATTTCACTCGTAGGATGTCAGCAGAATAATAAAATTATTAGGCCTGATGTAGAAACAAAAACGGTAACGGAAAACAGCCAAGAAGATTATGTAACTTTTTCACTTGACGTGCCATCAGATTGGAAAGTATTAACTCAAGATTATGTTTCTATTGCCTGTTTTAGTTCGAAAGCAAACGAAACAAATGCCAACGATAAAATTTCTCCCTACAAGTTAAGTATAGATAACTATATCATTCCTTCGCTAATGCCAATTGATGACAAATACAAACAAGCTTATAATGATTTATTTAATGGTAAATATGATGGTATTAAAGATTTAATTTGCGATAATATTGAATATATAAATATAGGCAAAGTAATGGACAATTTCCCGGATGTTACATTTGAAACTCCTGAAAGCATTAGGGATTACTTTAATATACTTGTTGACGGAATAAGTACACCGGATGTTACAATGCCTGATTCTTGGGAGGACAAAGAATGGGCAACTGATTTTACTTTCAGTGAATATAACGGTAAGAACGGAAAGATTATTGCGGTAGAATATTCCTATGTAATTATAGATAAAACCTACAAAGCTATTAATTGCTACCGTGATGACGACTTTTCCGTATGCGGAGCTTTTGATGACGATGCAGATCTTTCTTCGGGCGATTTAGCACTATGGGTTGCCGATAATATGGAAATTACCAAACACTATAAAATTGAAGATAATATGATAAAGCAAGAGGGAGTAGATTATTAAATTTTATGTTTTTAAAATCTATATATTGTAATTACAGCCGAAGTATTTTCTACTTCGGCTGTTGTGAATATATTTATGCTTTTACAAATTCAAAAAATGCTGCTTTATCTTGAGGTAATTCACTTACAGGATTAATTTGAGGCAAAATATTTATACGATCAATTTCTGTACCCCAAAAATCTTTAACAACAATTTCAATTTTTTCACTATCATATATAGTCGCATATTCATACATTTTTCCATCTTTGCCACAGAAAATTTGAGATACATATTTATCCTCTTTTCGTCTTTCATCAAATGTAAACTCAATATCATATTTATATGAATCATTTGGTATTATTCCCTTAAATTTCGCATACTGCCCTTTTGCAAAATCATTAACAGTACTTTCCCATACTTGTGCAGAATACATATTAGCTCCTGACCAGCGGCCATAAAGAGCTCTCATAGATTGATTTTTAAGTGATATTAAATTATTAAAGAAATTGCAATATTTAGATTCGCCACAACGAATTACCGCTTGCTTTTGACCCGTAGAAGAAACTTTATAATATTCAACATCCATATAGAGTGTCTCCCAGCTATTTGCAAAAGAGGTAATTCCACCTATAAGTATTGCTGAAAAATTGCCTATTGCTGGATGGTTTTGTGCTTCAACCATACTATCGTCAAATTCTAATCCAGAAATAAACTTTGCAACATCAAAGGTATTTTTTTGCAGTCTTGTTGGTTTTTTCTCATCCGGTTTATTTTCATACTGATAAGCAGGTTGAATATAGGTTTTTCCATTTTCATACAGCATAATTGGATATATTTCTTTAGTTTCAGGATTTTTAACTGCACCATATTTATAAACCGGTGCTGGAGTAGGTGTAGGCGTAACAGTATCCTTTTTTTCAAGAACAATTGCCTGTAAATTTAATCCTTTATACGCCGTTTCAACAGAAGATTTGCTATAGTACGTTTGTGATTGAGAAGTTAGAGGGTCATTAAAAATATAATGAGTACTATCATATCCAATCAACAGTAAACAATGTTCCGGTGCAATCCAATTAATTGTTTTTCCGTTGTAGGTCCATGTAGAGCTGATGTATGGAGTGTTCATATACATAGTTGCCCACAGAATTACCGGTATACCTTTGTCTATGTAGTTAGAGCATAAATTTTTCAGAGAAACACCATATAATTGTTTTGCAGTATATTTTTGTCCGGATAAAACTTTATCCAAAGCCTTTTTTATTACCGGTGCATAACATCCATACCCGCTCGTAGATCTGGGGTTTCCTCCAAATGAAATACTGGGATCAAAAGGAACTCCGGTTTTAGTTAAGTATGAATCAATAAATTTGTCTACAGATACATCTATACCAATATGATTCAATGCCATAACTGTAGTAACACTTTCGCAACCTGTCGGATATTTGCCTAACTGGGAAATAAACGGAGCTTGAATTATTTTACTATTACCTATAGGTGTTTGCGGCTTAGTATAAATTTCATTTTCCTCATAGATATGGATTTCTACGCCGTTTATATTTTTGCCATCTATACCCGCATAGGAAGAACCTGTGTCCAAAGTACCATCTAAATTATACTTTGACTGTACACTGCGCATCCATTTTGGATCAGCATTACTTACCCAAGGCAGCCAATTACCTTGTACATGCACTCTGTACATAACAACTACACCTGATGTTAGTTTTACATCTTCTTTACTATATACTTGAATATTCAATAACTGCACAGTGCCACCCGGATATCCTGCATAGTCATTTTCATTGCTTTTAACAAAAGGATAATAGTATGATTTTCCTTCATTCCAAGTCCTGTATAAAAGGTAATATGGCTTAGACTTGTCGGTTTTAATTTTTATACCATTAATATGAACGGAGCTTGCCATTGAAGTAAAGCTATGCCAATTTGAATCTTCGTCAATATAGCTAAGTGTTGAAGCTACTTTGCCTCCGGATAAATTACCGATTGATGATGAGATGGATTTGCCATTAAACACATAGATTTCAACACCGCTTATATTTTTACCGATAATTCCGGCATATGATGAACTGACATCCAATGTTCCACCTAAATTATAGTTTTCTTGAACATCCTGCATCCACTCCGGATCAGCATTACTAACCCATGGCAACCATCTTCCATCAACATAAGCACGATACATTACAACAACACTGGCAGTTAGCTTTGTTCCATCCTTACTATATGCACTTATACTCAGTCCCTGAATTGGTTTATTTGGATAACCTGCGTAATCATTTTCTAAACTTGTTACTTCAGGATAATAGTATGATTGTCCTTCGTTCCATGTTTTGTAACGCAAATAAAAATCCGAATTTGAATTGGTCTGAATTTTAATACCGTCAATAGGAGAAGCCATTACTTTATGATTGAAACTTTTCCAATTAGATGTACTATTTGCCATATACTGGGTTGTTATTAATTCTTCAGAACCAACGAAACTACCTGAACCCGCATTTAACGAATCTTCTTCAAAAATACGAATTTCAACGCCACCAATATTTTTACCGTCTATGCCGGCATAAGATGAACCTGTATCTAAAGTACCATTCAAACTATATTTAGTTTTTACATTTCTCATCCATTCAGGATCAGCGTTACTTACCCATGGCAACCACCTTGAATCAGTATATACTCTATACATAACAATAATTCCGGAAGTAAGTTTTGTGCCATTATTTCTATATACATTGATACTTAACCTCTGAATAGCTTTTCCAGGGGAGCCTGCATAATCATTTTCTGTACTATTTACGGCAGGATAATAAGATGACTGTCCTTCATTCCATGTTCGATAAGTTAAATAATAATCCTTGTTACTGCCTGTCTGTATTTTTATTCCATCTATTCTGGATGACAAAGTGCTTTTTGAAAAAGACTTCCAATTAGATTCATTTCCAACCATATAGCTTAGCGAAGGATTTGATTCACCACCAGAGTAGTTTCCTAACGATGATTCTTTATAAACACGAATTTCTATTCCGCTAATATTCTTTCCGGAGATACCGGCATACGAGCTGCTGGTATCTAAAGTGCCACCCAGATTATATTTACTCTGTACACTATCCATCCATTCAGGGTCAGCATTACTTACCCATGGTAGCCATTTATTTTCTACAAAGGCTCTATACATAACAACAACACCTGATACTAACTTCGTACCATCATTCCTGTATGCTTGAATCTGAAGTTGTTGAATTGGCTTACCTGAAGAACCTGCATAATCGTTTTCAGTACTTTTTACATATGGATAATATCCATTCATTCCCTTATTCCAAGTTCTATATTGTAAATAAAAAGATTCATTTGAACTTGTTTTAATCTTTAAGCAGTCCATAGTAGATTTTGTCTGATCACTAAAACCTATCCACTTTCCACCGTATAAATATGAAAGAGAAATTGCTTGCTTACTCAATAATTTTTTCCTCCTAATAAATAATTAATATTTTTGATCGATCGCATAGAACATATGTTCTATATATAATTTTAGCGTATAAATTCAAAGTTGTCAAGAAAATCAATAATACTTTTTTGCAAACTAGTTAATTAAAATAGTTTTTGAAATATAAACATATTTTTCACTAAATAAAAACGAGATAAACAATAAAGGTCATCTCGTTTAATTACATCCTATTCGGTTTCGAACAATAATTATATTTAACATCTTTGAGTCTTTTATTAGTATCAAGCAATCCCTTAACACCGAAACAGAGAAAACTGTCGTCGGTAATGTTGGTGTGACCGTTGAAGTATTTACTTTCAGAACCGACACACATACTATGAATACCCAGACAAACCTCCTGCAGGATTTCGATTGTATCAAGCTGTGCGTCAGTAAAATCCTTGTAGGTTCTGAAAAAGTCCTTTAGAAATGCAATGTGCTGTGATAATCGGGTAACACGCTTGAACGGTTCGGGTGTTTTGGAGTCAACTTCTTCATTTGCATCACCCCAATCCTTTGGTTCTAACTGATTGATTTTGTATTTGCCCGACATAAAATCAATGTAACAACCGCCGAGGGCATTTGTCAAATCCTCATACTCCGCTTCGGGATCAAGGCATAAGATTTTCTTTCCGCTTTCACGAATATTTGTAAGGATAAGTTTCAATAAATACGATTTACCCTGACCTGAATTGCCAAGAATAAGGATGTTACTCGTTGTCTTATCCTCTGTTCGTCTGTCAAAATCAACGAGAATATTTGTACCGTACTTATCTCGCCCGATATACAAGCCGTTAGGGTCTGTCTTACCTGAAAAGTTGAACGGGAACAGATTAGCGACAGAGCTTGCAGGCAGGACACGTTCGTACAAACTTCCGAACTGATTACTGCCGATAGGATTTACAGACAAGAATCCTTCTTTCTGCCGTAAAGTCAGACGATCAACCTCAATTTTTGAACGAGTGAGTTCCATTGCAATATCGGTCTGCAATTCACGAAGTTTCTGTTTGCTTTTCGCCTTTAGTTCGATGAACACGGAGCAATGCAATAAAGCCTCTTTGTTCTTCCTCAGATTTGCCATCAGGGTGACAACATCCTGCAAGTTGCCCTGTGCCTCAATTGTTTCGTTTACATCGTTACCGCTTGATTTGAGCTTGTTTTTGCGTGTGGCATTCTGTATGATTTTACGCTGTTCCATACTCTCAACAAGCCTGTGATATATGCGGAGAGTAACGCCGTTTCTGTCTGCAAGTTGTGAAAGAATCGCCTGTTCTTCTGTTGACGGCGGATATTCACGAACCGCCCATACACTGCGGTATGAGTCGCCGACAATGTAGTGATCTGTCAAGAATTTTATTGTTGACGGCAGAATCATATCAAAGAAATCTTTTGTGTAAATTTCCTCTGCCTGTTCAGGTGTGAGCACCTTTGGTTTTCTTTTGAATAGTCCCATAATTTTTACCCCCTTTAATTTCGGACTGCCAACACAAGTATTCGGTCATCCTGATTGTATCCGTAACAGGTTGAAAGCGTTAGAATCTGCTGACCGTAAACAGGTGTAATTTCTGTGTTATACAGAGATTTTGTTTTTGCATAACTGACCCATTTTTCATAGGTTTTGTCCAAATCTGTTGTTAAAAATTTGTACCAATCATCATCGGATTTTACTTTCATAACAGAAAAGACTGAGTAAACAAATGCCCCGTCTTTCGTTTCAAGCACAACTGTCGGATGTTCTGTAAAATAAGAATAATCGGTATAGTTGCATAGGTCTGCAAACATTGTGCCGTTGTTCATATGGTGTCCGTATATGATTAAATTTGTACTGTCAGCTGAACACCTTGCATCAAGAAACGGTGTACCGCTATAGCTGTACTCACCGTAAAAGTTTTTGTTCAGATACTTCTGCGGATTACTGGGTGTATGCATAACAGGATAATTGATATTTGTGTCTGCTATGCTTATCCAGCCGAAGCATTCGGAATTCATTGAAATAAGCTCTGATATTGAATGAGGTTCATAATAGGTTGTGTAATACACAGTTTGTTCAGCCTGAACTTCATTATCAAAATCGCTGACTTTTAATATATTTGGCTTTTTAATTCTTTCTGTTACAGTATCTGTATTCGTTGTTTCCTCTGTAACGATTTCTGCAAGCTGTCTAAATTCTTCCTTTTCCTTGTTTTCGGTGTACATCCGTGAAAATATTGAAATCAGACAGGCAATTATAATTACAGAAAATATGCCTATCACAATTCCTATTTTGATTTTTTCTTTATGCTTCTTCATAGGTCTGCTCCTTTTCAAAATACTGCTCGCCGTCATAATCGGGCATCAAATCGCCGTTCATACTTGCGTCAAAATATATTGCAAGAAAACGCTTGATGTCGGCTTTCTTCATTCTGGTTACTTCAAAGCCTTGGTCTGAAATAATCTTCTCAACCCTGTTTGCTTTCTGCAAAACATTTTCGGATTTTGAAGATTTACACCTTGCTATGAACAGAAACTGCCTTGCGGTTGAGGTTTCGGTCTGTATGCTGTCGAGAAAGTCAAGGTCTTTAGCGAGAATTTTTCTGACCTTATCATTCTGTTCAGCTTCAATTCTGCCTTTGATATAACTTTTATTTGTATCGAAGCACTCGCAGAAATCGGTACAGGTGATTTCAATATCCGGCACAGCAGAAAGCACCATCATCATGTGGCGCACCTTTATTTCGATATTCGTGTGTGAAAGTACAGAAATATTTGTCGGCTGAACCATATAGAAGATGATTTCTTCCTTGCCGACCTTCAAGCCGTTTTTCGTAAAGGTTTTTATGCCCATCAAATCCTGAACAGATTTACCTTTTTGTTTTGTTTTTTTCTGCTTGTTCTTCATTTATTTGCCCCTTTCTGCCCAGAAATATATCTGTTGAGTTGATATAAAATACTTTACGGCATAGCGTATGAAATCAAGAATTGTTGTATCTTCAAGCCGTATTGACAAAAATCCAAAACACAGTGTCACTGCAAGCGGTGCTATTATTCTCGTCTGTGCAAGTATCAGGATTGATAATAAAAGCGCTATGCTCATAATTGCAAAATCTCGCAAGCTCCACAGCCACAAGTTGGCGGTAGCTTTGAGGTTCTGTGGATATAGATAAGTTGTCATAATATAAATTCTCCTTTACTTTGCCGCCCTCGCAACGCTTCTCGTCAGATTAACAGCAGTTGTAGTTGCGTGAACAATGCTCGTCATATTAACCTTAACTGATGAATCAAGTCTGAACTGCTGTGCAATTCTCGGCACTTCGTTTGATGCAAGCATTATTCCAAGTCCTAAAAGCATATTGCCGGGGAAGGTTAGCAACCCGAGGAACAGCAGAGTTGTCTGCATAAATGCCGTAAGGCACAGTGCCGCTATCTGTTTCATCCACTGATTAAAGCCGTCCTGATATCCTCTCGGAACGCTGAACATATACAACGCACCTACCGCCATTTGTATGAGCAGAATTCCTCCACGCTTGATGTTCGCAAAAAAGATTTTTATTACGCAGTAGGCAAAGGCTATCATGCATAACAGATTCAATAATCCGAATGTTGTCTGGTTTGCAACTGCAAAACTGCCCTCTAAAACACTTGTGCTTTGTCCTGCTAAATCAATGCTTTGCTGTCCTGCCATTATGGATGACAAATCCTTTGAAAATGTATTTTGCAGGCTGATGCAGAACTTATACAACTCCACAGGTACTACGCCAAACAGCGAACAGGCAAAGAACCCTTTTAATACATTTATAGCGGTTGTTTTGATATTTGCTCTGCCGTTCTGATACTCTATTGCAACATCGAATACGGCAACGACCGTGCCTGCGACGAACAATGCCCAGCCAAAAAGCGTAAACAGGTTTATTGTCGCCTGCACCCATTCAAGGTCGAACACATCTGCTCCCATATTTCCCATCATCGTGAAGAAGTCTGCAACAGCGTTGTAAATCGTTTCATAGAACCACTGAAGCATTGTGTTCCATATAGCATTTGAGATTTGCTCACCGAGGTAATCGAACACACCTCCTATGGCACTTCCGATACCACCGATAAAATCTCCTAACCAATCAAAAATATAAATCACCTCGCAAAAGGCTGTTATGACTTAGCACAACAGCCTTGTTTTTATTGTTATCAGAGAACCGTCCAGATGTACAACGGCGCTGTCAGCGAGAACACAAGACAGCCGAAAAGTATTGCCGGTGCGGTGAACTCAAACTGTCCGTGCTTGCGGTAATCCATATATGCGGTTGCAAGTTTGACAAAGAATAGAATTGCTAAAATCATATCTACAGCAGGAAACACAACATTATTTACAACATTTTTAATCTGTGTTTGTGCAGAGTTCCATGTGCTTTCAATTGCAGATGACACATCTCCTGCTGCAAAGACTGTTACTGCTGATATTCCGAGCATTAACATTACGATCGCAATGCCAATAAAAAATTTCAGTATTTTAATTTTGTTTGACTTTATCATTTTTTACCTCCGATTTTCTTAGATCATTCTCCGATATATATCTGACTTCGATGTTCAGTTTTTCTGCAAAGCGAATTTCTGTTTTCATACCCTCAGTTAATTCATCACCGAAAACCCAGACCGCATCACACACCCAAAGCATAGAAAGTCCCGCAAGCATACCAAGGTTTCTTTCTTCTTTGTTGCTGTCATCTAAAATCAGCGCATAAAAATGCGGTATGAACGGAGCCATACCGCACTCTAACGCATATCGTGCATATCGTTTTGCGTTTTCAATGTTTACAGATACATTACCGCCCAAAGGCGAACAGATATACACCCTGCGCATTATTCATCGTCCTCATCTTTCTTCTTAAATTTGATGATGAGAAATGCAATTAAACCGCCGACAGCAACAGAAGCCAATCCGATATAAAAGCCAAGATTTGAATTGTCACCTGTCTGCGGTTTTTCAGGTTCAGGCTGCGGATGAATAGTTACAGTCTGATTCTCATCTTCAATGTCAGCGTGTACTGCAATTTCTGTTCCCTCATGGTAGAGAGTTTCAAAAGCAACGATTTCTGTATCTTTGGTAATTACAGAACCGTCAAAAGTGAAGGATATAGTTACTTCGCCGTCTGATGTTTCGGGTGTGAATGTTATTTCGGAACAAACTTCCTTGCCGTCAACAAGGAACGCCTTGCCTGTTCTTTTATCCATCAAAATACCTTTTATAATATATTTTTTGCCGGGGATAAGATGCTTGTACGAAACAACATCGTCAATGGTAATATCACCGTTAACTGTGAATTCCTTTTTGCCGTCAATAGTTGCAGTTGTTCCGAGTTCAGGTATTTTATCGTTCTCGACTGTGATTTCGATAATTTCCTTGTTCTCAGAAATTGTTACGGTATAGTTTTCTTCATTAGGGAGATAACCCTCGGCAGGCTTTAATTCACTGACAATGTATTCGCCGTATGGAACATTTTCAAAAGTGAAGATTCCTTCCTCATTTGATTCTGATGTCAGAATTGCAGTTTCTTCTGTAAATTCGGTTTCAGTAATACTGAACAATCCGAATAATGTGCCTGCGATATTTTCGCCTGTTTCACGGTCAATTTTCAAGCCTTGGATTGTGCCGTAGATAATTTCATTGTCAATCGGTTCACCGTCATTTACAGAAATATGAACAGTCGCAACATCCTGTCCTGCATATTCAAATACAACGGGGTATTTTTTATCGGAAAGAATATAGTGGCTATCTGTGCTAATTTCCTTGACATAGTAACTTCCAATTGGAAGGTCGGTTGTAAAAGTCGCCTTGCCTTTTTCATCACAAGTGATTATTTCAATAAGTCCGTCCTTTGGAATGACTGTGCCGTTTGAAGCCTTTAAATCTTCATCAGCGTAAAGTCCGAATGAAGCATTGAGGATTTCGTCATTACTGCCGATGTTGAATTTCTCGTCCTGTTCAAGAATTTTTGTAAGGTCAATTACAACTTTCTGCCTGTCGTTTGTAAATGATGTTGAGGTGTTAGTTACCTTTTTATTCTGTCCTGAGTAGGTGAGTTCGATATGATTTATAGTCCTGTTCAGAACAAATCCGTTAGGAGCTGTTTTTTCAACAACACGGTATTTGCCGAGGTAAAGCTGTTTGCTTATAGCTGTGCCTTTTTCACCTGTGGTAATGGTATCAACAAGAGTATCTTTTGTATATCTAATTGTTCCGTCAAGGGTTGTAATATTCTCATCAGCATAGATTTCAAACACCGCACCTGATAAACCGCTTACAGAATATTCAGGCTGATATACGGTCGTAAGCGCAACATCATTTCCGTTTTCATCAGTATATCCGCCGCCGACTGCAGTTACATTCGAGAAAATTTCGCCTGTTTTTTCTACGGTAATTGTGCCTTTCTGCGGAGTGTTTTTCTTCTCAGTTTTTACGATTGTAATGCCGTTTTCTTCACTTGTGTTTTCTGCTGTAATATCAAAATATACAGGTGTGCTGTCGAGGATATACCCGTATGGAGCCTGCACTTCAACGACTGAATAGCTTTTGCCGTAGGGCAGAGATTCGGGTGTAATCAGATAACCCTCGCTGTTCGTGTAGAATGTGTCAATAGTTGTAACCTCGGGATAGGTGTAGGTCATTGTCACGAGCTTGCCGTTTGAGTTATAAATCTGAAAGCCTGCGCCTGCATACGGAATCTGTTTTCCTGTTTCGCTGTCAACCTTTACTATCTTTACATAGCTTTCAAGTGAAGAGTTGTTTATGAGATATTTATAGGTTTTGCCATCCTCGTTTACAAAGACATCAAAATCGGCTATAAACTCCGTACCGTTCCAACCTTTGGTCTGATGAACCGTGTATGTTCCGTAGGGCAATTCCTTTGTTTCTGCAAAGCCGTACTCGTCACATATAAGATTATCTCTTTCGGATTCTTTTGCTTTTGCATAGCTTCCCGATGATTTCAGATACACTTGAAATTCAGCACCTTTTTCGGGAGTTTCAATTTTTGTACTGCCGTCATCGGTATGCTTTATGATTGCAATTTTTCCTTTCAGTATATCTTCGGTTACTCCAATTGAAACGCTGTTGTTTTCAAGTGTATATTTTTTCGCCTCTGCACCGATATGATATTCGGTTTCGTCAAGCAGATAACCCTCGCTCGGCTCAATTTCTTTCAAAGTCCACTTATCTCCGCATACATAGTTTGAAGTTGTAAAACCGCCGTTTTTATCGGTGGTGTACTTGTCAACCAACTTGCCGTTATTGTAGATTCCGTAAACTGCTCCTGTAAGTGTTGCATCACCCTGTGCAGACTTTGTTTCAGCGTCCGTTTTAGTAACAGTAAGATTCCACTTTTTAAGAACATTACTGAAAGATACAGTTGCCGTTTTCCCACTTTCAACATTTACGGTCTTTGATTTTTGTTCGGCATACTCTGTCGGAGTATGCTCGGTAACCGTGTATTTTCCGGGAACAAGGTCGGTTAATTCAAATTCGCCTTTTGAATTGGTTTTTGCAGTTTTGCTGTAACCATCGCCGTTGACAGTAAACTCAATATTTGCAACATTGCCGTCCTCGGAGGTTTTAATAAGCTTTAGGTTGCCCGAGCTTGTCTTGACCTTGAAATATGCCCTTATCGGGTCAGCGTCATTTTCAACTCCTGTGATTACATCCTGAAGGCTTGCGTCACCGTAGGGAACAAGAGTAGTACCGCTAACGCTTGGCATTGACTTTGCAGAGTTGAATGTTACTGCATTATTGACTGGCGAAGTTGAAGTTAATGTCAGCTTATTACCGGATTTTAAAACGGAAATTCCGCTTGTGGTTTTGAAGCTGAAATCCGAAAGAATACTGTTGCTGTCGGTAAGGGTTAATGTGTACTTTCCGTCCGAGTATTTCATTTCATAGGTTTCAGCCTTCGAAGCGATTGCACTTGCGAAGCTCGGAACAGTTGAGTAATTTGCAAGACTTTTTGAGATTGCATTGTAAACTGACTTAACTCCGGGGTTTGCGCCGCCTGCACAAATGCCGTCAATGAACTTTGTATTTGTACACTTGTAACCGTCGGCAGTATTTCTGCATTCTGAAACAAATTCCCATACAATCAGCTGTGTTGCCACCCATTTCTGATCCTCTGTTCCGCTTAAGCTTTTTCCTGAACCGGGTTTGCCGTAGAGCAGAGCAAGGTTAATTGCTTTCTGCTTTGCAGAACCTAAATTCTTCCACACGGTTGAACCGTCCTCGGTCAGCGTATTGCCTGAATAGAGGGTATGACCGGGTTCAATGCAGTAGGCTTCTTTTTCATCTGCAAAAATTTTGCACAGCTCTTCACCGGGAGTTCCGACCGTGTAGCCGTCACTGACTGTTGTCTGCTGAAATTTGATTATGTTTCCTCTACTGTCATAACAGTAATCAAAGGTGATTGTAACCTTATCACCGCTTGCCGCACTTACAGGGAGCGAGAACATTGTTCCGAATATTACTGACACCGCAAGTAAAAGTGCAGTTATTCTTGTGAATTTCTTATTTCTGATTAACTTAGTCATTTTAAAAATCCTTTCATAAAAAATATGGGGCAAGATTTTACCCTTGCCCCGATTGATGTCTTATTCTGTTTTTATACAATCATAAGTTCATCATCTGCCTTTCATCGTAATCTTCATCTATATCATCGGACTGCTCACTGCCGTCTGTGATATTTACATACTCGCCGATAATGTTCAGTGCTTCGCAGTAACTGCCAGAACTTGTAACACGACTGCACATTTCTTTTGCCTCGTCAGCCATACCGTTTTGTTTGAGAGTGTGACTTGCAATTCCTAACAGATTGAATATATTGCCATCCTGACCTATCAATGCACAGTCGGGTTTGACCTTTTCCGCTTTGTTTTGCTCAGGTTCAAAACCGCCGAGCCTGTTTTCCACATAGTCGGAAAGCCAAGTTCCGGCAAAGGCGGTGTATGACTGCAATCGCCACATTGCAAGCTTGCCGATGTCAAGGTGGACATCGGCAAATGGATAAAGAATACAGGTAACGCCGTCATTTTGAAACACAGAAACATTCTCAAACTTTGTATTGTCAAGAAGTATTCCCTTGTCTGTGAGCATTTTATTGATGCCGTCCACCCATTCCTGTGTTTCACCTCCGCAGCCCTGCAAGATGAGTCCTTCCTTGCCGTTCATACGGCGGAGATCCGAGAGTGTAATATTATTGATTTTCATTGTCATTTTCCTTTCATAAAAAACACCCGAACTTTGACATTCGGGTGTTTAGATTTCATAGCCTTATTTAGCAATAGACTACATATATTTTGTTATTGTCTGCAATTACATTGAATGATAAGTCACTCGGAGCTATGCCACTGCTTTGGTAGTAGTAGGCTACATACTCAACATCACCACAGCAATCTGCTGTCAGTCTTTGCGTATCATCATAATATGATGCGTTTGTGGGCGAGAACCAGCTTGCGTTGCCTGTGTTCAGTGAGGAATCGTATTTCATTCCAAGCTGTTGACCGTAGACTATACAGGCACTTACCGCATACTGAACATCAACCGTTTTTGCTTTGGTAGGCGGTTGCGTAGGCTTTTCCGTAGGCTTCTGCACAGGCTTTTGAGTAGGAGTTTCGGTTTCTTTTTTAGCAGTCGATTCTGATTCAGACTGATTACTATTCACTGTATTCTTGCTGTTGTTCCGAACCTCAGTTTGCGTTTTCTGAATCGGATCCGTTGCTGAAACAACCGCCGAATTTTTCCCACTGTCGGCTTTTTCTTCGGTTTTGGCATTCTGTCCCGAAGGCTCTGTTTCTTTTGAAACTGTGGCTTTTTCGGGGATTGTTGTTTCAGTTGTTGCCATTGCAGAAGTTTCCCCAGATACAGAAACACCCACGGAAGTTGAAACCGTGTGTGATAAAGAACTATTATCCATTTTTTCTTCTACCGTACAAGCTGTGAATGTTCCTGTTGCTAAAATCAATATCAGCATTATTGCGATTTTCTTTTTCATACTATCGCCGTCCTTTCAGCAACAAGTATATCCAAAGATTTTGAAATGTCCAGAGTTTTTTTGGGAATACAGACTGGAATACATCAATCTTTACATTGATAAGATCTTAATCTTCCATCATTGTAAGCTCTGCAATAAAATATACAAGAATTTCATAAGCCTCTTTGATGTCATCATCTGAATAAGCCATTGTGCCTCTATGCAATATATTATTTCTAAACGGAATCCTCATACTGATTTCATTTTTATAGTTGTCTGTATTGGAAAATACAATAAATACAATTCCTGCTAGAAGAATTTTTCGATAATTCTCAAGCTCCATCTCATGTACGCCATATGCATTATCAGATATAATTTTTTTCACTTTATCCTTAGCTTTTCTTTCATAATTTGCAGTTTGAAATACAAGTGCTTCAAAATGAGCCAATAGTACAACTATTTTTTCTCTTGGCAACATGGTATTTGATTCAATTATTGATAAGACATATTGATCTAAATCCGACTTATTTCCCTTATTATGAAGAGTTTGTACGTTCATATCAAATGATGTATACCCAAATAATTCTTGTATCCATTCGATTTCTGCATAAGTGATCTCTGACTTTTCTAACTGCGTTATATGATGGAATAATTCTGTATCTTGGATGTCATCAGGTAAATTGCTAAAAAAATCTACAAGATTTTTAAAAGTATCTGTTCTCATGAATTCAGACAATGCTTTATTAACAGATATCATTGTCTTGCCTATTTTTTCTGATAATTCAAGTAATTGCTTTTTCCAATTGTCCAATAATAGCCCTCCAATATATATCGTCTCATCATGTCATCGTACATCGAAGACTTCCGTAATAGAAATAACTTAACAAATTGCGATTTATAATACAGATATTATACATTACTCCAAAGCAACGGTCAACTGAAATTACATACTCTGTGTACAGTTTTCCGATTCATCTTCCGGCATGTTCTCGGATTCATCTTCGCTTTGCTGTTCATCAAGTGCCTGATGATACACTTCCATAACCTTGCTGTTTAGCATATCTCTTGACTCCTTTGAAATCGGGTGAGCAATCTCGCTGAACTTCGTTTCGCCGTTTTCGTCAACATAGTTACTTGCAGGCATTGCAACAAATAAGCCTTTTTTTGAGTTCATCACTCTGATTCCGTGAATTACCACAGCACCGCTGACAGTAACGCTTGCAAATGCCTTTGTGTTGCAATCATCTACATCAACGAGCTTATCAATTCTCGCCTTGATATACGGCAGTTTTCTTTTCTGATTGTTGTTTTTGTTTCCTTTAAAAGTTGTATTCTGTGTCATTATAAATTTACCTCCGATTTAGTGTTTCTGCTTCTCTGCCCACAGCAGAGAAAGATGTAAAAGTGCATCTCTCTGTTCTTCCTCGGACAGGCTGTCGAGGAAATCTTCAAGGGTGAAATTTTCCTCGAATTCTTCTGCAAATTCATTACAGTTGTCGCAGATTTTTTCTTTTCTGACAACTACCGAGCCATCATCCTGCTGTGTGAATGATAAAACATCGTTGTATTTGAATCCGATTCGCTGACGGATTTCAAAAGGAATTGTAATTCTTCCTCTTTTTCCGAGAACTCTGAACAACCTGATCATTACTCGTCCTCGCTTTCTGCGAGTTCTGCTCTGCACTCATCGCAGATGCAGTCGCAACAACATTCTTCACTATCATCATCGCACCTCTCAATCAGAATTGCTCCGTCCACAGCTGAAATCTGCACAGCACAGTCGGATGTGATTCCTGATACAATAAGGGCATCAAGCGGTATGCTTACATAAACTCTATTTTCCATTGTTAATAATACACTCCTTCAAAATTTGTTCTAAATCAATTTGTTGTTCGGTGGTTAAATCAAGCAGGCTCAACTGTAACGGCTTGTTTCTCTGCCTTTCATACATATCGTAGTTGCTGATTAGCAGTTCGGGGAATTGTTCGCCTGCATTGATTCGCTGTTTCATATTGTGAAGCCTTGTGAAATCAAAAAATGAATATCCATCATATAAATTACGTATTTCCTTACAATCATTGTATGATACAAGCCATTTGCCTTTTGCATTTGCAAGTGCGTTTTTTAGCCTAAGATGGTCATTCCAAGTGAATCCGCACTGATACACATATTCACTTGAAAAATATGGCGGATCACAGTAGAAAAATGAGTTTTCTCTGTCATAATGCTTGATTAATACCTCGAAATCCTGATTTTCAATCACAGTATTTTCAAGTCTTTTACCAACTTGCTCTATCAGTTGAAAAAGGCTCACTACTGAAAAAGGCTGACAGGCAAAGGATTTGCCACCGCTTGAGTAACTGTATCGCAAGAGTTTCAGAAACATTACTGCTCTGCGCAAGTCGTAGTCCTGTTTCATTTTTATATACAATTCTATGATTTCTTCTGCTTTCAAGTCGGGAAGAATAATCTTCGTCAATTCCAATTCTTCATCAAGGTATTTGTCCTCAAACTTTTCCTGTTTAAAAAATTTCTTTATTGCATTGAAATCATCCCTTGAATTAAGCGGATAAAATCCGAGCTCTTTTATGAATTCCATAGGTCTGTCACGCATACAGCGAAAGAGGTTTACAAGATTATGATTGAAATCGTTGTACACTTCGAATTTATCAGGCTTTTTCTTACCTAAAAGTACGGCTCCCGAACCTCCGAACGGTTCAATATATCTTTCGTAATTTAGAGGAAACATGGCATACAAAATATGAAGGATGGATGTCTTGTTACCCATCCAACTTACAGGGGTTTTGATATTCTCACTTCCTTTTCAGAATATCAATCGCCCCTGAAACGACAAAAGCCGTTGATTAAATTAAAAAAATCTAATCAACGGCTTATATATGAAAACCAATATCAGTCATTTGGAACGATTGATATTAGTTGTAGTTATTTAATTTTTATCGTTTACCTTCTTAATAATCTTCCCAATTTCAGAAATTACATTTACTGTCACAGCATTTCCAGCCATTTTGTATAGCCTGCTGTCGGATAGTCCTGTTGCTTTCGCCTTGTTGAACTGATCGTTCGTGAAGCCCTGTAATCTCCAGCACTCCTCGGAGTAAGCTTTCTTATTCTGCCGATATGGACTTCTCCGTTTGGATCAACAAAAGCAACTGCGAATTTTTCATTGTTATCGAGAACATCTGAATTTTCTACAAACACTCCCGAATGTTCAGCTTTTCGGTTACTGATTCCCGAGTCGTGCCTTGCGGTTATGCATCTTGCAATTTCTGTCAGCTTTGGATCAGGGTTCAGGTCGATGAAATAAAATGCCTGCGTTGCAGAAGTTGTCAGAGTATGCGCTATCTGACTTCCTACTCTGCCAAGCCTTTTATTTTGCCCCGAAAATGCTGTGTCAATGCTGTCGCCGGGATATGCGATCTGATAACCGTCTTTGGTCTTAGATTTTATCAGCAATCCAAAGTTTTCAGCATCTTCAATAAGATAAAGTCCCGAATGACCGCCGAAACCTCCCGAACCGCTTGTCAGTGTACAGCTTAGCCCTTTAGATGAGTAGATTCGCTCACCTTGCGTTGGGTTTTCTTTGTATAAGAGCTTTTCCGCTTGTTTGCGTGAAAGATAATACTTCTCCGGCACATTGTTCTCTAAGATATCCGATAATGAACACTCGATTTCGTGATTGGGGTACTCCGAAATTTTTGCTGTTAAGTACCTGCCAGCACACATCATACCCCTCGTCGGCACAAGCTCTGCTTACTCGTTTCGACCGCAAGCGGTCAAAAGCTCGTCCGCTATGCTGTGCCTCCTCTCCCCAAAAAGCTTACAGCTTTTCGGGGACCCCGTACGGAGGATTGTTTCAAATGTTTTGCCTGAGTCATGGTTAAGCAGTCCGGGAACATTTTCGAGGAAGAGATACTTAGGTTTTTTAACGGCAGCAATTCGAGCAATCTCGAAAAACAGCGTTCCTCTTGTGTCATCAAATTCTTTTCTTGCTCCTGCGATGCTGAACGATTGGCAGGGGAACCCGCCCAGAAGAAGATCGAAATCGGGTAACTGTTCAGGTACGATTTTTCTTGCGTCAACAAAGTAAAGTTCACCTCCTGTATCGTACATTGCTTCATATGCCTGCTTTGCATACTTGTCGATTTCGCAGTATCCGACGCACTCAAAACCGCCTATGGCTTCAAGTCCCGAACGAAAACCGCCGAGCCTGTAAACATATCAAAGAATTTGATGGACATAAATCTTCATTCCAAACGAAGATTTATTGATTAAATCTCACCCCACATTCCCATAGTCATTCCGCTATCCTCATCAGGAGTTTCATCTTCAACTTCTGATTTAGATTGGTTTTCTGCTTCGATTTCTTCCTGTGTGAGCTTTCTGAATGAATCCTCACCGGGAACTACACCAAGTGAACGACCGTTGTCCCACTCAGGGAATATCGTTCCCATTGAATCAACAAATTTAACTGTTCCTCTTGTGCCTGCCGGAACAGGTGCGTGTGGGTCATTCATATGGATAAGCTCAATTCTTGTTCCCGGCGGATACAATTTCTTTGTGCTTTCAGCTATTCTGCGCTGCCTTTCATATTCGTTCAAGTTATACATCTCCTATTTTTTTAGTTTTGATTCAAGCAATATCCATTAGTAGGACTCCTGATTTTTATAGTCATAAAATCAACCCCTGTCTTTCTTATTTCTGTTTGTGTTAAGTTTTTTGTTGTCAGAGAAATGTAAGATTTCATTTTCATCACAATCATCATTTCTTCTGTCAAAATTAGGTTTCTGTCGCATCTCCCTTTCAAACTTCCTGAGTTCGGGTGTGTCGGTAAAATACATTTAAAATCATTCCTTTCAAATTTTTTGCAAATAAAAAAGGCAACCGTTCTAATCAAAAAAATTAAAACGATTGCCAAATAAAAAAAGAGCCAATTACTATATCTCTAAAATAAGAAATATAATGATTGACTCATATATTTGATAATATTAAATTAAGCAGATTAGCGAAAGTAATCAGTTTTCTTTACCTTTAACTAAATTTTGTAGCTTTTCAACAGCTTCATCTTTAGTCTCAGAATCCTTTACTATTTGGATAATTGAGTTCATAAGAACATCAAATTGTTTGTCTGTCATATTTTCGAACTCCATATCTTTTCCTTTCCGATAAAACAATTATCACTTCTACCGGAAATAAATTTTGTATATAAGTAATTGAGGCTCATAGAAAAACTATGAGCCTCTTTTGTGGCTCCCCCAACTGGGCTCGAACCAGTGACATCATGATTAACAGTCATGCGCTC
>ERZ773131.144-NODE-144-length-63585-cov-44.715268_pt1 | contig 63585 bp, 55 predicted proteins | sample MGYA00511082_ERZ773131 | MGnify/ENA primary metagenome ERZ773131 (study PRJEB29015, sample SAMEA2737813) | human gut metagenome | biome: human gut; feature: human-associated habitat; material: faeces | place: China | collected 2012 ... | reverse complement strand
ACTGGCCAGAGCTATACAGAAATACTGATAAAACCGAAGCCACGGAGATAGTAATTATCGACAGTCAAATGAATTACCGAGGAAAACTTGACACTTACCGCGTCCCGCGTCCCTATGTGCAATTCTTTCCGGCTTGTTATATAATTAAATTGACTCATTGTTTATTGAAGTACAGGAGATGTATGGAGCGTTATAGGAATTATTCTGATTATCTGAAGGAGAGGTACGGGGAGAAGGTGTACAAGATCCCTGTGTCTCTTCCGGTGACCTGTCCGAACCGGGACGGGTGTCTTTCGTCGGGGGGCTGTATTTTCTGCGGGTCCATCGGCGCTGATTATGAGACGAAGGCGGTGGGCATGGGTATTACCCGCCAGCTGGACCGGAGTATGGCCCATGTGGGGCCGAAGTACAAGGCGCGGAAGTTTATTGCTTATTTCTTGAATTTTACGAATACCTATGCCCCTCTGTCCGATTTCAAAAGCTGGGTGGAGGAGGCCATGAGTCATCCGGCGGTGGTGGCGGTGGATGTGTCTACCCGGCCGGACTGCATTCATGAGGCGTACCTGGATGTGCTGAAGGAGGCGTCGCTAAGGTATGGGAAGGATGTGACGGTGGAGCTGGGGCTCCAGAGCAGTAATGTGCACACCCTTTCTGTGCTGAACCGCTGCCATGGGCTTGCGGAGTTTATCGATGCATCTCTTCGGATCGGGCGGTATGGCTTCGATCTCTGCACCCATGTGATTGCCGATCTTCCCTGGGATGACCGGCTGGATGTGGCGGAGACGGCGAAGATTATTTCCGCGCTGCCGGTGACGGAGGTGAAGCTTCATTCTCTTTACATCGTGAAGGGGACGAAGCTGGCAGACATGTATGAGAAGGGGGAGGTCTCGCTTCTTCCTATGGAGGAGTACATGGAGCGGGCGGTGCTTTTTCTTTCTTATCTCCGGAAGGATATCGTGGTGCAGCGCATGGTAGGCCGGGCGTCGGGTGGAAATACGATTACTGTGAACGGCGGCTCTCCCTGGTGGGAAGTGAAGGACCGCATCGACCGGCTTTTGGAGGAAAGAAATATTACCCAGGGCTGCCGCTGCCATTATCTGGACGGCAGGGCAGTGAAGCGGTTTTTGAAGTGACAGGGTTCATGAAAGGAAAATGATTACGGAACGGGTAGAAGAAATACTCATCAGGGATTCGCAGGAAGCGTCCCATATTTTTGAAAGAGACAGTTCGTATCTGAAGGTCATGGGAGACCATTACGGCATTGATATATCGGGCCGGGGAAATCTCATCCGCATGAAGGGAGACCATGAGGCGGTGGAGCAGGCGGTTCATGTGGTGGAGCGGCTCCGCCACATGGTGCGTGAGCGTATCCGTCTGTCGGAGCGGCAGGTGCGGCTGGTAATGCGCCTTATGGATGAGGGAAAAGAGCAGCTTCTGGAGGAAATGGAAGAGGATATTATCAATTTCACCAAGAGCGGCAATCCCATCCGTCCCCGCACCCTGGGGCAGAAGTTCTATGTGGACGCTATCCGGAGGAATTCCATCACTTTCGGCATCGGCCCGGCAGGCACGGGAAAGACGTACCTGGCGGTGGCCCTGGCGGCCTTTGCCCTTCGGAACCACGATGTGCAGCGCATCATCCTGGTGCGCCCGGCGGTGGAAGCGGGGGAGAAGCTGGGGTTCTTGCCCGGCGATATGCAGGAGAAGGTGAATCCCTATCTGCGTCCTCTTTTCGACGGCCTTTTGGATATGTTCGGCCCCGAGGAGTTCATGCGGCTCCAGCAGAAGGGGCAGATCGAGGTGGCGCCGCTGGCTTATATGCGGGGACGCACGCTGGAGAAGTCTTTCGTCATTCTGGACGAGGCCCAGAATACTACGGTGGAGCAGATTAAAATGTTCCTCACCCGTCTGGGGTTCCGGTCCAAAATGGTGATTAACGGCGACGTGACCCAGATCGACCTGCCGCCCCATGTGAAGAGCGGCCTCATCGACGCTCTCCGGGTGCTCGGCGGGGTGAAGGATATCGGACAGGTTCATTTCACAGAGGACGATGTGGTGCGTCACGACCTGGTGGCCGCCATTATCCATGCCTATGAGGAAGATGCTAGGAAAAGAAATAAAAACGGAGGCAGCAGCCATGGAAATCACGATTAATTACAGCGATATGAAATATTACAGTGAGGAACTGGAAGCACTGATTCATAAGGTGCTGGAGAAGGGGGCCGAGCTCCAGAAGGTGCCGGAGGATGCAGAAATCAGCGTGCTCATCTGCGACGGGGAGACCATTCATGAGCTGAACCGGGACTACCGCCATGTGGATGCGCCCACAGACGTCCTTTCCTTTGCCCTGAACGAAGGGGAAGACGATATTCCGGAAGAGGAAAAGGCTCTGGGCGATATCGTCATCAACCTGGACCGGGCGGTGGAACAGGCGAAGGAATTCGGCCACAGCAAGGAAAGGGAAATGGCCTATCTTTCGGTGCACGGTTTCCTCCATATCCTGGGCTATGACCACTACGATCCGGAAGAAAAGAAGGCCATGAGAAAAGCGGAGGAAGACATCCTCGGCGCCTGCGGCATTACCCGCATGATGACCGAAGGCAAGCTGGAAGCGGAACATGAAGGCTGATGTCATCCAGAGCCTTCTGGAAAAGGCGGAGGAGGCCAGGAAGAAAAGCTACTCTCCCTACTCCCGCTATCCCGTGGGAGCGGCCCTGATGGCCAAAGACGGCACCATCTATGCCGGATGCAACGTGGAGAACGTTTCCTACGGCGCCACTCTCTGCGCGGAACGGAATGCCCTGGGAAGCGCCGTGGCTGATGGACAGCGGGACTTTACCGCCATCGCCATCATCGGGAGCCATGAGGACTACACCATGCCCTGCGGCATCTGCCGCCAGGTGCTGTCTGAATTTCATGTGCCCCTCATCATCTGCGGCAAGTCGCCTGAAGACTATCGTACCTATACCCTGGAAGAACTGTTTCCTTCTTCCTTCAGGGCTGAAGAACTGAAACACTGACTCAATAAGGAGAATCCATGACAGACAAAGAAACTAAATTTCATTCCGGCTTCGCTGCCCTGCTGGGCCGGCCCAATGTGGGAAAATCCACCCTCATGAACGCCCTTCTGGGAGAAAAGATTTCCATCGTCTCCGCCCACGCCCAGACCACGAGAAATAAAATCACCGGCGTGTGGAACGGCGACAATGCCCAGGTAGTGTTCCTGGATACCCCGGGCATGCACAAGCCCCAGAGCAAACTGGGCGAAGCCATCCGCCAGAGCACCATGGACGCCCTGGACGAGGTGGACATGATCGTCTTCCTCTGCGCCGTGAACGATCCCCTGGGCGCCGGCGACCGATACATCCTCTCCCTTCTGAAGGACCGGAAAGTGCCGGTCATCCTGGCCCTCTCCAAGACGGACCTCATTTCCAAAGAAGAAGTGCTGAAGAAAATCGTACAGTACAGCAAAATCTACCCCTTCGCTGAAATTATCCCCCTCTCCGCCAAAACCGGGGAGAACCTGGATGAGCTCATGAAGTGCGTGGTGAAATACATGCCCGAAGGACCGAAGTACTTCCCTGACGATATGGTCACTGACCAGCCGGAACGAAATATCGTCCAGGAAATCGTGAGAGAAAAACTTCTCACCCGCACCAGAGACGAAGTGCCCCACGCCATCGGCGTATACACCGAAGAATTCTCCGAAAGGGAGAACGGCAAAGTCTACATCCGCTGCACCATCTACGTGGAGCGGGACTCCCAGAAACGGATCATCATCGGCAAAAAAGGCAGCGTCCTCAAAGCCGCCGGCCAGGAAGCCCGGGAAGAAATCCAGAACCTCATCGGCGCCCCGGTGTTCCTGGACCTGTGGGTGAAAGTCACCAAAGACTGGAAGAATAAAGATTATATTCTGAGAGAACTGGGATATAAGGAACATAAGTGACAAGGTGACAAGCCCTGCGGGCTTGAGGGTTCTAAAGTTTGACGGGGCTGTGGCCCCGAAGGTTCTTAAGTTTGACAGCGGCTATGCCGCTGAGGGTTGTGGTGGGCGCCTCTAAATTTATAGAAGGCGCCAGTTTGTATAGAACAACTTTAGTGAGCTAGTGAGCTAGTGGCTGGGGAGCGCCTGACGGCGCGGCTCCGCCGACTGGTATTTACTATCGATTAGCTCATAAGTGCCTTGTACCGAGATTCTTCGCCTACGGCTCAGAATGACGATGAGGGCGGGAAGGAATTCCCGTAACGCTGACTTTATAAGCATTGCCGCAGAGCGGCAATCCGCAACCCTCGGCCTGAAAGGCTGTCAAACTTAAGAACCCTTGGGCCATAGGCCCATCCATCTTAAGAACCTTATTCATTACTTCGTCTTTACTATCATGACGAAGGCGATCCTTCCATCCTTATATTCCACGGTGAGGGGAATGGAGAGGAGGGAGGAGAGTTCCCGGGCTATGGAAAGACCTATGCCGTAGCCTGTCTTTTTGCTGTTGTGGGATTCGTCGTTTCGGTAGAACCGTTCAAAGAAGCGGCTGTAGTCCACGTCTTTGCCGTCTTTGTAGTCGTTGGATACGGAGAGGCGAAGGGTGTCTTTCTTTTTTCCCTTTTCTGCCGAAAGGAGGATGGTGCCGCCGTCGTCGCAGTATTTCACTGCATTGTCCAGAAGGATGTGGAGGATTTCAGAGAGGTATTTTTCATCGCTTCTGGCAGTGAGTCCATCTTCTGCGGACAGGGTCAGTTTCTTTCCCTGGTCTTTGGCCAGAAGGTCGAAGTCCTCTTTCAGGCGGGCAAACATATCCTTCACAGGGAAGGATAGGAACTGGAGCTGGGCCCTGGTGGCTTCGCCGGCTTTGGAGAGGAGGATGAGGTGGCTGATGAGGCCGGACATGCGGCGCACCTGTTTGATAATGCCCTCTGTCCACTGGTTTTTGCCATTCATCATTTCCATGGCTTCGGCGTTTACGGAAATAATGGCCAGCGGTGTTTTCAGTTCGTGGCTGGCGTTGGTGATGAATCGTTTCTGGTTTTCCAGGTTCTTGACGAAGGGGGCGATGGCCCGCTTGGAGAGGAAGGCGAAAATCAGGACATAGAGGATGATGCAGAAGAAGCCGAACCATACGGAGTAGGAGAGGAAGGTGTGCACGTCGGAGAATTCACGGGTGCAGTCCAGAATGACCAGCAGGGTGGAGCCGTCTTCGAGGGTGGTTTTCATGAAGCCGTAGCGGGCTTTATTTTTCTGCAGAAAGCCGCTGCCCGAGGGGGAAGCAAGGGCGATTCTGGCAAATTCCACGGCCTGTTCTTCAGAGAAGGCTACAATGTTTTTTACGTTGACTGCGGTGATGCGGCCGCTGCTGTCCAGTCGAAGGGAGAAGTAGCGGGTCTGGTAGGCAAATTCCGGTGTATCTTCCGGCCAGGTGATGCCGGGGAAGAAGTCTTTCCCCCAGGAGGCAGTATCGGCAGGATGGTAGCGGGAGGGCATGGTGCCTCCGTTCTGGGTGATATAGGTCATGGTGTCCAGGCAGTGTTCCCGCATGGCGTAGAAACCCATCATGTTGATGAGGCCCAGGGCGCCGGCAACGATAATGAATATGGCCAGGGTGGCCAGAAGGATGAACTGGCGGCGCAGTTTTTTGATGAGGTTCATGGCTCCTCCCGAAGGGTCAGCTTGAAATCTTTTCCTTCTTCCCCGGCAATGGCCAGGTCTGAGTTGATGGCAGACAGTTTTTCTCTCAGGTAGGAAATGTAAATCCACACCACGCTTTCATCGACCCCTTCTTCTCCGCTCCAGATTTTCTGGAAGATGTAGGAGGTGGAAAGGGGTTTGCCGTTATGGAGCATGAGGAGTTTCATCAGTTTCGTTTCCTTGCCGGAAAGGCGGATGGAATTATGGGCGGAAAGTTCCTGCTCTTCCGTGTCCAGGCTGGTGGAGCCGGCGGAAAGGGTGGAGGGGGTGAAGTCTTTCCCTCTTCTGGTGAGGGAGCGGATGCGGGCCAGCAGTTCTCCGATGGCAAAAGGTTTGGTGAGGTAATCGTCGGCACCGGCGTCAAGGCCGGTAATGCGGTCATCCACTTCGGATTTGGCGGTGAGCATAATTACCGGTGTCACATCGCCGGCTGCGCGGACTTCCTGCAGGGCGGTGATGCCGTCTTTCACGGGCATCATAATGTCAAAAACCATGCAGTCATAGTTGGTACGGGAGGCCAGATCCACGGCCACAGCCCCGTTTTCTGCCCAGTCCACATCGAAGCCCTGGTGTTTCATAATGGCTATCAGCACGTCGGCCATATCTTTTTCATCTTCAGCAAGCAGTATACGCATAGGTTCTCCTTTATTTTTAATGTTCCTGACGGATAAGGTTCCGGATGGTCTGCATGGACAGGTCGCAGGATGCCAGTTCATCGGCGCAGCGCTTCAGTTCCCGTGTAATCATTTCCGGATTTTTGATGTTTTTCTTGTACTTCATCTGGTGTTCCAGACTGGCCCAGGAATCCATGGCAATGGTGCGAAGCTGGATTTCCACGAAGAAATGGCCGGGATTGTTACCTTTCACGTCTTCCAGGGGCGCTTCCAGCCGGGCGATGAGGTGGTAGCTGCGGTAGCCGTTGGGTTTGGCGTTTTTGATATAGTCTTTTCCCTTCACAATGGTGCAGCCGGGGAGGGAGCGGATGAAATCGATATTTTCGTAAATATCATTGAGGAAGCAGCATACGATGCGGATGCCGATGGCATCGTGAATGTCATAGAGGGCGGAAGAGGGAGTTTCCGGAAGGTTTTTCCTCCGGCACTTGTCCCGCATGCTTTCTTCCGATTTGATGCGGTAAATCAGGTGTTCATAGGCTGCTTCTCCGGTTTCTTCCTTTCGCTTTTCGCTGAAATCTTCGATTTGGGAAACCAGGGAGTGAAGGACTTGGGGCAGCGCGTCCTTCCAGGCGCCGTATATGGATTCGTTCATGGGAATGTCTCTTTCTTAAAAATAATATTCTATATTATACCATGAAAAGAACAGGAAATTATCAATTTCGGCCTGTGGTCAATTCCAAACTGACGTTATTTAGGCGGTCAGCAGGGCACGCAAAAAAGCCATGGCAGGAGCCATGGCTTTTTCACTGAGCTGTTTATTTCTTTTCAGCTGCTTTTCTTGCTTCGATTTCCATATCGTAGGATTTCTGGATACGGACGTAGTTTTCGCGGCGCTGTTTTGCGTCTCTTTCTGTCTTTTCGAAGAGTTCTTCTGCTTTGTCAGGGAAGAGTTTGGCAAGGGATGCGAAACGGACTTCGCCCATGAGGTATTCCCGGAAGTTTCCTTTCGGTTCCCTGCTGTCCAGATGGAAGGGGTTCTTTCCCTGTTCCAAAAGGGTGGGGTTGTAGCGCCAGTTGCACCAGTAGCCGCATTCCACCGCTCTCTTTTCTTCTTCCGAAGATTTGCCCATGCCTGCTTTCAAACCGTGGTTGATGCAGGGAGCATAGGCGATAATGAGGGACGGTCCCGGATAGGCTTCTGCTTCGCTGATGGCTTTGAAGGCCTGGTTCATATCAGCACCCAGGGCGATCTGGGCTACGTAGATGTAGCCGTAGGAAACGGCGATCATACCCAGGTCTTTCTTCTTGGTCTTCTTGCCGGAAGCTGCGAATTTGGCAATGGCAGCAGCCGGGGTGGATTTACTGGACTGTCCGCCGGTATTGGAGTACACTTCGGTATCCAGTACGAGGACGTTTACGTCTTCGCCGGAAGCCAGTACCTGGTCCAGACCGCCGAAGCCGATATCATAGGCCCAGCCGTCGCCGCCGAAGATCCACTGGGATTTCTTGACGAAGTGGTCTTTCAGGTCCAGAAGTTCTTTGTATTCCGGATGAGCGGCCACTTCTGCTGTAAGGGCTTCTTCCAGTTTGTCCGCTCTGTCTCTGGTGCCGTTTCCGACGTCCTTCTTGTCCAGCCATTCTTCGATGGCATTCTTTACGGTTTCATCGGCAGATGGGAGAGCTTCCTTCAGTTTGCCGGTGAGGCGGTCCCGAAGTTTGGCTTCGCCCAGATGCATGCCCAGGCCGTATTCTGCGTTATCTTCAAAGAGGGAGTTGGCCCATGCCGGTCCCTGGCCTTTGGCATTCTTTGTGTAAGGCATGGAGGGGGAGCTGGCTCCGTAAATGGAGGAGCAGCCGGTGGCATTGGCAATCATCATGCGGTCGCCGAAGAGGCGGGTTACCATGTTGATGTAGGGTGTTTCGCCGCAGCCTGCGCAGGCGCCGGAGAATTCGAAGTAGGTCGGTTCGAACTGGGCGCTCCGGAGGTTGCCTTTACCCAGCGGGTTCTTGCGGGCCGGCAGCTTCATGGCGTAGTCCCAGAGGTTCTGCTTGGACAGCTGGGTTTCCGCAGGTTTCATGACGAGAGCCTTCTTGGGAGCCGGGCAGGTGTTGGCGCAGATGCCGCAGCCATAGCAGTCTTCTGGATCGATGATGATGCGGAATTTCAGGCCTTTTACGGGGCCTCTGAATTCCTTCACAATGAATCCTTCCGGTGCTTTTTCTGCTTCTTCTTCTGTTACCAGAACCGGACGGATGGTGGCATGGGGGCATACCACGGAGCACTGGTTGCATTCGATGCAGTTTTCCGGAATCCATTCAGGAATATTGATGGCAGCAGCAGGGCGTTCGTACTTGGAAGTGCCCGAGGGGAATGTGCCGTCTTCCAGACCTTTCCAAGTGGAAACAGGGAGATCGTCCCCTTCCTGGCGGTTCATGACGTCGCACACGTTCTTGACGAAATCAGGACGGGCCACTCTGGCAATGGAGCCGCCGGTGGTGGCATGTTCCCAGGAAGCCGGTACTTCCACTTCTTCCATGCCTGTCATGCCTGCATCTACGGCGGCATTGTTCATGTCTACTACGTTCTGGCCTTTTCTGCCGTAGGATTTTTCATTGGATTCCTTCAGGTACTTCACTGCATCTTCGTCGGGAATGATGTGGGTGAGGTGGAAGAAGGCAGCCTGCATGATCATGTTGATACGGCCGCCGAGACCGATTTTCTTGGCGATTTCAAAGGCATCGATAATGTAGAATCTGGCGTGGAGGGCAGCGAGCTTCCGTTTCATGGCAGCGGGCAGTACCCGTTCTAGGTCTTCTTTTCTCCAGGGGGAGTTCAGAAGGAAAATGCCGCCGGGCTTGAAGCCGCGGAGAAGGTCGTATTTATAAATGTAGGACGGGCGGTGGCAGGCAATGTAGTCAGCCTTGCGGATAAGGTATGGTTTCCTGATGGGGTCTTCGCCGAAGCGGAGGTGGGAAATGGTGACGCCGCCGGATTTCTTGGAGTCATAGGCGAAGTAGCCCTGGGCATAGAGGTTTGTGTGGTCGCCAATGATTTTGATGGCGCTCTTGTTGGCGCCTACGGTGCCGTCACTGCCAAAGCCCCAGAATTTGCAGGAAACGAGTTTCCCCGGCATTTCCGGTACCGGCACCGGCGCAAGGGAAAGGCCGGTTACGTCGTCGTTGATGGACAGGGTGAAGTTATGGCGCGGTGTTTCTTCTTTCAGGTGTTCATAGACGGCCATAATATCTTCCGGAATCACGTCCTTGGAACCAAGGCCGTAGCGTCCGCCGCATACTTTGATGGAGCGGCCGGAAGAAGCGATGGCGGAAACTACATCCAGATAGAGCGGTTCGCCGATGGCACCGGGTTCACGGGTACGGTCAAGAACAGCGATTTTCTTCACGGTTTCCGGAATCTGGGAGAGGAAATGTTTGACAGAGAAGGGGCGATAGAGATGGACATTGAGGACGCCTACCTTTTCACCGTGAGCATTCAGGGCATCGGTGACATCTTTGCAGATATCGGTGACAGAGCCGATGGCGATGACGATGCGGTCAGCATCGGGAGCACCGTAGTAGTCAAAGAGGTGGTAGCTTCTGCCGGTGAGTTTGCTGATTTTGTCCATGTAGTCCTGGACAATGTCAGGCAGCGCATTGTAGAAGGGGTTGGCTGCTTCGCAGTGCTGGAAGTAGACATCCGGGTTTTCTGCAGTGCCGCGGATGACCGGATGGTCCGGATTGAGGGCGCGGGCACGGAATTCGGCCAGAGCCTTCTGGTCAATGAGAGGAGCCAGTTCATCATAGTCCAGGACTTCCACCTTCTGGATTTCATGGCTTGTACGGAAGCCGTCGAAGAAGTTGATGAAAGGAACCCGTCCTTTGATGGCAGCCAGATGGGCAATGCCGGCCAGGTCCATGATTTCCTGGGCATTGGCTTCTGCCAGCATGGCGCAGCCGGTGGCACGGGCACTCATGACGTCCTGGTGATCGCCGAAAATGGAGAGGGCATGGTTGGCCAGTGCACGGGCAGCGATGTGGAATACGCCCGGCAGCAGTTCCCCTGCCACTTTATACATGTTCGGAATCATGAGGAGCATCCCCTGGGATGCGGTATAGGTGGTGGTCAGAGCACCGCTCTGGAGAGAGCCGTGAAAAGCGCCGGCAGCGCCGCCTTCGGCCTGCATTTCCACAACGTGAACCGTATCACCGAAAATGTTCTTCTTTCCGTGGGCGGCCCATTCATCTACCGATTCCGCCATGGGGGAGGAAGGGGTAATCGGGTAAATAGCAGCTACTTCAGTGAAAGCGTATGAAATATACGCTGCGGCTGTATTCCCATCCATTGTTTTTACTTTTCTCACAGAATCAACAACTCCTTTTTGCGAAAAACAGACGCTCTGCTTTTCTTTGAAAATACCTGCAGGATATGGAAGAAGGAAGGCTCCTTCTGCCAGAGCAGGTAAGGCAGAAATCCGGAAGGGACATCCCTTTTTCATCACGTTCTCTTGCAAGATGCCTGGAAATTATGTACAATAGTTCTATGATAAATATGCATAGATGTCCGGATTTCGTTCTATACAAATCAAGAAGCACTGTACATGCAGGCTGCGCCCTGATAGACACATCACTATTATAGGATAAAGTCAATCTTTTCACAAGGGAAGCGGATTCGTTGATGGGATTCTCATTTCTGTGAAACAGGATTTTATGAATGATTTCCGGAAATTCATGACAGAAATCGCCTTTCTGTCAAAACCAATGGACAGGAGGAAAGAAGAATGGATTATCGTCATCTGAAATATTTCATGGAAGTGGCAGAGCAGAAAAGTTTCAGCAAAGCTGCCAGAAATCTCCATATTTCCCAGTCTGCCATCAGCCGTATGATTAAATCGCTGGAAGAAGAGCTGGGTGTCACCCTCTTCATCCGGAATGCCAAGACTGTGGAAATCACAGCACCGGGCACCATTTTCTACAATTATGCCAAACGGTGCCTCTTCGTTTTTGAACATTTGAAATCAGATTTTGAAAACGAATTCAACCTGAAACAGGATACCATTGAAATCGGTCTGCCTCCCATTACGGATGCTCATGTATTTGCCAAGCTCTTAGGCGAATTCAAGCGCACCTATCCCCAGATTGCCATTAAGCTCTATGAACATGGCTCCAAAGTCATTGAATCCTCTGTGCAGGAAGGCATTATTGATGTAGGCATTATCTGCACTATTCCGAATAAGGATTTCGAATCCTTCTTCCTGTCGGAAGACGAAATGTGCGTGGTTATGCCGAAAGGGTATCCTCTGGAAGAAAACAGGGAGGTTCCCATGAAACTTCTGGCGGATTATCCTCTGGTGCTGTACCGGGACGATTTCAACCTTCACGATGATATTCTGACCAACTGCAAGAAAATCGGCTTTACGCCGAAGGTAGTCTTTGAAACAAGCCAGCGGGAACTGATGCTGCAGACCGTAGCCAGCGGCCTGGGCGTAGCCATCCTGCCTTCCCGCCTCTGCCCCGCCAACAGCGAAGACAGCCGGGTGGTGACCAGGGTGATGACAGAACCCAGAATGACCCATCACCTCTATGCCATCTGGAAGAAGGGTCGGTTCCTCTCCAGAGCAGCCCGCCTGTGGATCGAATTTACCAAAGATCATCTCACCATGCTGAATGATGACAAGAAGCTGGACGATGAGATGAGGAAATAAGAACTGCCGTGAAACAGTGGAAAGAAAAACTGGACTGGGAGAGAAATCGCCCCTTCTACCTCATCATGGCTGTCCTTCTGGCCATGGTGGTGTACCAGCAGTTCCTGATTACGGATCTTCAGGAACGGATGATGAACATAGAATCTTCCTCCTACGATGACCAGCTGAATGATATCCGCTGGGAAGCGGAAACGGCCCTTTCTGAAAACAGGGAACAGGAGAAGGATATCCTCCAGCTCCAGAAACATTCCGCCACCCAGAACTGGCGGCTCATGGAAATGGAATGGGACACCTACGGGAAATAAGGGAAAAGCGGCACTGCCGGCGCAGGGCCGCTTTTTTCATGACATAAAAGGGGCCCTTTCTGTGGTATAATGAAAAAAGCGCTGAGTCATTCATGAGCCTGCTCTTATCTGGCTTTACAGGAACTTTTATGCCCCGGGGTTGCGGGATTTCAAAGAGAGCTTTACTGGTCCCTTTTCCGATAGAACATAAACATCCGGGAAAAGCAGCCTTTGCATCAGGCCGTTCTGACATGCCAAAGCGATGGAGGTTATTTATTATGTTCATATATAAGAGAAGAGTTAAATTTTATGAAACCGACGGTATGCAGGTGGTGCACCATGCCAACTACCTGCGCTATTTTGAAGAAGCCCGGGTGGAGTACCTGCGGGAAGGAAAGCTGGACCTCACAGAGCTCATGGACGAAGGCATCGTATTTCCCATTGTGGAAGTGGACGTCAAGTACCACCAGAGCGCCCGGTATGACGAAGTGCTCCTGATTAAGACCTATCTTCGCAAGGTAGATCGGGCCAGACTTGTTTTCGAATACGAAGTGGTTTCTGAAAAGTCCGGCGCCCTGCTTACCACGGGCCACACGGTGAATACCTATACGGACATGCATACAGGCCGGATTGTGCGGCTGCCGAAGGAAAAACTGACAGCCCTCATTGATCTTTCCAAAGGGGATAGAGAATAATGGACAACAGACCGATTGGCATCATGGATTCCGGCGTAGGGGGCCTTACGGTGGCCCGGGTGCTGCATGAGAGATATCCCAAAGAAAGCATGATCTTTCTGGGAGACAGCCTCCGCAATCCCTACGGCGAAAGGACAAGAGATGAAATCGCCCGCTTTGCCGGGGAAATCAAAGATTTCCTTATCAAAAAGGACGTAAAAATGATCATCATTGCCTGCAACACCATTTCTTTCAACGTGTATCCTTCCTTTCTGGAAGGGCCGGTGCCGGTGGTGAAGATGAGCCTTGACATCACCCTGCCGGAAGGCACGAAAAAGGCGGGCATTTTTGCGACGCCTGCCTCCATCAGAACCCATGCCCACAGGAAATATGTGGAAAAGAAATTCCCTGAGGTGGAATGGGTGGAGGTGCCCTGCGACGGTGTGGCGGCTGCCATTGAGCAGGGAAAAGATGAAAATTTCATTTCTGCCCTTGTGCAGAAGGCGGCAAAGGAGTATCATGCATTAGGTATAGATGCCGGCTACTGGGCCTGCACCCATTATCCTCTGGCGCCATCTGCCTTTGCCAGAGTCTTTCCGAAGGTTCCTTTCATTGACCCCGCCCTGCCTACGGTGGAAGCGGGAATGGCCATCCTTCAGAGAGAGGACAGGCTGGCAGAAGGGAAAGGCAGGGATGAATTCTATTTCACCGACGGCCTTGCCCATGCAGAGACTCTGGTGAAACGGCTTTTCGGCCCGGCAGCTGTGGAAAAAACAAATCTTGTAGGAGAGTGAGTAAAGAATGTTGTTGCTTGTTAAAATTGCGGCAGTGATCGTCCTTATCATCTGCCTCGGCTTCATCGCCTACTGGGCGGTGGCTGTCATTAAGGGAGACTGCGTCCTTCGCATGCTGAAATCGAAACGGACGCCCCTGAAGGTGGAGTCCATGGATATGCGTCATGTGCGCCTGTCCTTCACCATCCCCATCAAAAACGTGGGAAAACAGCTGGGCACCATTATGGATGCCTTCGTCCGCATTTACATTCCCTTTGAACAGTATGACAAGGCCAGAGTTACGGGGCACCTGACCGATTTTGACGTGCCAAGGCATGACGACTACTGGCAGGCCTTCATCCTGGATCCCGGAAAGGAAAAGAAATTCCTCATCACCCTGGACATCGACGGCAAAGGACAGAGCATCCTCCAGGACCTGGAAACTTTCCCGGAATTCGGCATGGATATCATTTATCAGGTCGTAGCAAGAAGCGACTACTATTATGCCAAGACAAGAGTCGTAATTACCAGGGAAGAGCTGCAGAATGCTCTCTATGAATATACTTCGGAGGTGAGAAAATAATGGCAGAACTGAAACTTGTTCCTATCCATACCAGAATTCTCACCCATCATGACAACATTGTGGATGCCATCCTGGAATATGCAGGAGACCAGATTACCGATCATGATATCGTATGCTCCGCCGAATCGGTGGTAGCCATCACCCAGAACCGCTACGTCCGTCCGGAAGAACTGAACGTATGCTGGCAGGCAAGACTGATGAACCGCTTCGTACCGTCGGCCGGCTCCATGGCCAGCATTTACGGCATGCAGGCAGCCATGGACGAAGAAGGCAAATGGAATATGCTCTTCTCCTTCGCCCTGGGCGCTGTGGCTAAGATTTTCGGTAAAAACGGCGTATTCTACGCCCGCTGCCGCCAGGCTTCCCTCATCGACGACGTAACCGGCACCATGCCGCCTTTCGACAAATGCCTGGTTTACGGTCCCGCCGACACAGACAATGTGTGCGAAAAGATTAAAAAAGCCACCGGCGCCTACGGTGCCGTCATTGCCGATGTAAACGACCTGAAACGGGCCGCTGTCCTCGGCAGGAGCAAGGGCCTCGATCCGAAAAAGATTGCCAAAATCCTCATCGACAACCCCTTCGGCAACGACAACCAGAAAACACCGATCGTCATTATCAAGAACTTCACCGATGTGATGGAAGGCAAATAATAGGGATCTGCGAATGAATACAGTCCCGTGAAAATCAGAAAAAGGACTTTGGCCCGAAGGGGTACAAAGTCCTTTTTCTGTGGAGATATAAAAGGTAAGCCCGTAACGCAGGCTTCTTTCCCGGGCTCATCTGGGTACATATGCTTCATGCCTGACCGAAATGGATCCAGGCGAAGTATTCTGCTTTCTCTTATAAATCCCATGAACCTGATGGTGCTTGGCGGCCTTTCTTATCCATGAAAGAATTCGATAATCTTATGGATAGCCAGGGCCATGTGGTCCGGATTCTGGAAGGGGTGGTTGGCGCCTTCCACGGGAATGAATTCAATGACGTTGTTTTCAGCAAAGCGGCGGGATTCTTCAATGGGAATCATTTCATCCTTTGTGCCGTGGATAATGAGCATGCTGTCAGCAAAGTCGAAGTATTCGTGTTTCATGACGTCAAAACTTTTCAGGGAATCGAAGAAGGACTGATCCACCTTCATTTTCCTTTCAAAGCCTACGGATATTTCCTTGCCTTTGCGCAGTTTGTTTTTGTCATCTTCCGACAGGTAGCTCATCATGGACTGATACATGCAAACTGCCGGGCAGCGGAGGGCGATTTTGGTGAAAGGGTCCCCTTTTTCGATGAGGTAACGGAGTGTCAGATATCCGCCGAAGCTGGAAGAGTAGTTATATACCCTTTTGGCTTTCATCACTTCTTTGGCGTATTCCGTGACCAAGGTCAGGTAGGTGAGGCATTCATCGATGGTCAGCTTTTTTCTGGCGTCCATGCCGTGGCAGGGCCAGTCAAAGGCAATCACGGCAAATCCTTTGTACTTGGATGTGAGGTGTTCTCCGAAATGCAGGGTGCCTGCCGTTTCTTTGCTGCTGCCAAAGCCATGGGTGACGATGACTACATCGTCAAAAGTCCTTGTGCTTTTGTCATTGTCATTTACAATAAGGCGGCTCCGAATGCTGAAGCCGCCGCGGTTGATATCAAAATGCTTTTCCATGGTATCGCTTCTTCCTTTATATATTGGTACATGAAAAATATAACATAAAAGTGGACCGGTGGGCTAGGGAAGCGCTGATTAAATCGTTGTTTGCTTTTATTCTTGAATTTTTATGCAATGCAAGGAATGAGGCGACGCGAATAGCGAGCTATTTAAGGAGTCTCATGACGAAGCAGTGCATGAAAATTCTTATAAAAGCAAACTCTATGAATTAATCAGTGCTTCCCTAGTGTGTTAGTGAGCTGGTGGGCTGGTGGAGGGGCCAGCCCCAATCCCCAGTCCACTGTCACACTAGCCCACTAATACACCATATGTGGTAAGATAGATGGAGAATACGAGGTGGTTATGATGGCTTACAGGGAAGCGGAACTGCTTGCCATGGTGGAGAAGGATGCACTTCATCCGGATCTGCTTTTTACGAAGGATTATATAGAAAAGGATGGGGTTACTTCCGATACCGGAAAACGGTATGAGGAGGTGGTGCTGTCATGGCTTCTGGCCCATGGAGACAGTCTGGTGAAGACTGATGAAAACTGGTCCATGTACAGGACGGCAGTGAGAAGGGCATCGGAGGAAGGCGGTCGGCTGATTGCATCCATTCTTGGACAGAAGGATTTTGCCCGGGGCGTGGCTCTGGATATGTCCATTCATATCAAGGACAGTCAGGCCGGGGAATGGGGCCTGTTTCCGTTGGCTTCCATGGACCGGACGGGCCGGGTGCTCACGGTATATGATGTGAGACAGGAGGGAGAGGCGGAAATGCCCCTTCACCGGCTTCTTCGGGTGTGGTCATGGAAGGAGTCGGTGAACCGGCTCACCCTGGCTTCTGCTCTGGAAAGAAAGAGCCCCTTTGTGCTGAAGGCGGCGGTGCTTGTGACGGGAGCTTCCAATGAGAGGTACGGCAGTTCCCGGAGGCGGTCCATTTCCATGCCTCTTCAGCGGCTTTCTGTGCTGCTGGGGGTGTCTGAGTTCTATGCGTTCCACGGTATCCATCTGGCTCCTGTGAACCCGGGGCTTCCGCTCTATGGCCAGTATTCGAAGGCGGAGCTCCTGTCTCTCATTGAGAAGGACGGTGCCCATCCGGAGTCTTTGTACCAGAAGGAATACATCAACCGTCGGGGCGTTACCTGGGATACGGAGGAGCCCTACTGCCAGGTCCTGGGGGACTGGCTTCTGAATCATCGGGATATCTGGATGCCTCTTCCCCGGGGCATGTACCGCCGGGTAGAAGGGGCGCGGGCGGAAAAAATTCTGAAATCCGGCTTCTGGGCCCAGGTGAGGAAGCAGAAGGTGCTGCCGCCCTTTGGACGGGTGCTTCCGGATGATCTGGTTTTCCTGGGAAGCCGTTTCCAGCAGGTGGGCCGTCCAGCCATGATGGTCCATGATATGTCCGGTGAAGGGAAAGATGCGGTGTCCCTGGTGCGGGTACTGGAAACGCCGGAGTCTTCCGATACCCTTCTGGGAGCGGTGCTTCGGGCATTTACCCATCTGGTGGTGCTGGATGAGGAAAAGCTTTTGAAGGACATGAAGCTGCCTGAGGGTTCTCATATAGAAAGCCGGATTCTGCTGGAAAGGGGAGAGGCCCAGACGGACAGTTTCCTTCGGGACCTGCCCTGCCTTTCCGAACTGATGAAGGCCATGGGAATTGCCCTGGTGATGGTGGAAAAGGGATATGAAGCGCTGTGGTAGGATTTCCTGCCTGAAAACAGTCTTTCTTTTGCCACTATGAAGCAAATCATTTATAATAACAGATAAACCTTATCTGTTCGAACAGATTATATTTCCCGGGGACCGGGCTTCCTTGCCGAAGCAGCTCTCCGGCAAAGAAGGAGACGGCACATGGGATTTTTTGACAAGGGACATGAAAAAGAGAGCCCCATCGGTAATTTAAGGGCTCATATCGGTACGTTCATGTATTTCGTAAAGGTGGGTAAATCCAAATTCAAGCATAAGGGCAAAGTGGGTGAAATCTTTGCGGATATGGATAATACCCAGTATCTTTTCCAGCAGGCCACTTCCGGCACCATGTATGACATGAAGAAAAAGCTGGATTACACTCTCTGGGATGCAGCCACCCACAAATACACCGAGGATATCCAGAAGCTGAAGGATGAGCTCCTGAAGGCAGTGGATGAAGGGGAAGAAAGCGGCGAATTTGCAGAGGAAAAGAAAGAAAAGAAAATCGAGGCCGAAAAAGAGGAAGAAGAAAAGAAGGCTGACGCCGAAGAAGAACCGGGCAGCTGGAAGGCCCACATCAAGGGCCAGATGGAGGAAGCGGAGGAAAAAGCCCGGAAGGAAGCGGAAGAAAAGGAAAAAGAAATGGAAACGCCGGCAGTGGAAACGGAAGAGGAGTCTTTGACGGAGGAAGACTGTCGGGAGCTGTGGCGTATCATCCAGGGACTGGAAAGAGAGTATAAGGAAATGAACAGCATTGCCGATGACTGGTTTTCCGTCCACGGAAAAAAGACGGGATGCATGGCGGCGCTGGCGGCCATGACCCTTCTCCCTCTGGGGGCGGTGTACGGACTGTATCATCTGTTATAGTGGCCGGTGTATTAGTTGGTTGGCTAGTGGCTGAAGTTTGAGGTCTGATGGCTGAAAGGCTCACGGTCTGAACAGCCCTGCCGCTTCTGTCCAACATAATTTTTACTTGTATTTACCCTCTTTTCTATGATATGATTATTTCAGAAAAATTGTTTCGGGGAGGTGACATCATGTCCAAACATATCGTTACAATCAATCAGTCTTCTCTGCAGGACTCCATTAAGTTTGAAGGCTGCAGTGAATGTCAGACTTCCTGCCAGTCTGCCTGCAAGACAAGCTGCACCATCGGCAACCTGATCTGCACGACTCAGGAAGAAGCCAAGGAAGCAAAGAGAGCCTGATTTTACGGCCCAGCCCCCGGCCCTAAGGCCGGGGGTTTTTCTATTTCTTCTTTGGAAGGTACAAGGATTGTAATTGGCGGCTCACGAAAGCCGCAATGAAAAGGAGATTATTCATGGATTATAATGTAAAGCCCATGATTCATCGTTTTCGTCAGAATGGCATGAACATTGTCATGGATGTCAATAGCGGCATCGTTCATGTGGTGGATGACGTAACATATAAAGTGCTGGAATTTTATAACGGGAAAAATCGGGACATGGTCCTGGCCAATCTGTCTTCTTCCTATGATGAGAAAGAACTGAATGAAGTGATGGATGACCTGGATGAACTGATTCGCAAGGAAGTTCTTTTTGCTCCTATGGATCCCAATTATAAAATGGCCATCGAGGACAGGCCCATTATCAAGGCCCTGTGCCTGAATATTGCCCATGACTGCAATCTCCGCTGCAAGTACTGCTTCGCAGGCCAGGGGGGCTACGGCCAGTGGCGTATGCTCATGTCTTTTGATGTGGCAAGACGGGGCGTGGATTTCCTCATTGCCCACAGCGGTCCCAGGGAACACTGCGAACTGGATTTCTTCGGCGGCGAACCGCTCATGAACTGGCATGTGGTACAGCAGACCATTGATTATGTACATAAGCAGGAAAAGAAGCACCACAAGAAAATCAAAATGTCTCTGACTACCAATGGCATGCTGCTGGATAAGGAGAAGGTGAAGTATCTCACCGATAACCATATCAGCCTGATTCTGTCCCTGGACGGCAGAAAGGAAATGCATGACCGCATGCGGCCTGATGTGAACGGAGATGGCACCTACGATCAGATCGTAAAGAATCTTCAGTACTGCGTGGCTCACCGCAACGGGGAAGAATACTATGTGCGCGGTACCTTCACCAGGTACAATCTGGATTTCACCACCGACGTGGAGGATATGCTGGACCATGGCTTCCCGGCAGTATCCATGGAACCGGTGGTAGGGGAGGATACGGAAGCCTATTCCATTAAGGAAGAGGATCTGCCCCGGGTGAAGGAAGAGTATGACCGCCTGGCCCAGCTCTTCATCCGCCGGGAAGAGGAGGGACGTCCTTTCTTCTTCTTCCATTTCAATATGGATCTCTGGAAAGGCCCCTGCCTTCCCAAACGTCTCCGCGGCTGCGGCGCCGGCCATGAATACCTGGCTGTGGTGCCGAATGGCGACATTTATCCCTGCCATCAGTTTGTAGGCCGGGAAGGCTATGTGCTGGGCAATGTGTACGAAGGGCTGAAGAATATGAAGATGATGCACGATTTCCGCACCAACCATGTATTCACCAAGCCGGAATGTGTGGACTGCTGGGCAAAATTCTTCTGCTCCGGCGGCTGTCATGCCAATAACGAGGCTTTTGCCGGCGACATCCATAAGCCCTATCATATTACCTGCGAAATCCAGAAGAAGCGCGTGGAATGCGCCATGATGATCCAGGCTTACAATCAGCTGAAAAAGCCAAGGGTCATGGCTCAGCCCGGATCTTTTGAGGCCAAAAGAGAAGCGCAGGAAAAACTGCAGTAACGAAAGAAAAGGGACCGCCAAAAGCGCGGGAAAAAGGGGTTTCTGTTTGCACAGAGCCCCTTTTTAATTTATAATATTCTTAAGTGTAGGCAAAATTTGGCAGCTCCTTAGAGCTGAAAAGAAATTGATAACAGGTTCTGAAGATGGATTTTCGTCAAAGGAGGATTCACTGATGAAATTAAAAAGACTGGCAGTCTGTGCGCTGGCGGCATGCATGATCGGCACCGGCGCCATGATACATGTAGATGCATTCAGCCTGGGCAGTGTCCTTGGCGGTGTGGCAAAGGTAGGAGGCATAGGCTTCCTTGTTTCGAAATATGGAGAATCAATTAACAGCGCCATCAACTCGGTGATGATGAAGGAAGGAGCCGGCACAAACTACGCCACCAAGGTGGTACCTATTGTGAGTATCGGCAACAGCGGCTATATTGGCGCCGCCCAGGTCATCGGCGATGCGGACCAGGTAGAGAAGGTAAAGGCTGTGGGTCAGCTGGAAGTCAGCTGGAACGACAAACTTTTCCGTATCAAAGGCCTGATTCCCATGGACAGTGTCAATCCAGCCTCCTTCAGCCGTGTGCAGGGGGTGGGCGTATCTGCAGTGATTGACGTACGAGTATAACGGAGGGTGATACTATGATAAAGAAAGCAATACTGGCAGCAGGAATTTCCCTTTTATGCCTGGCACCGGTTTATGCGGAAGAACCGGCTACATTGACAGACCGGATTGACCGGGTGGATGAAGTGATTTATGGCAGTGCCCAGGACGGTTCCCTGATCAGCCGGGTGGACAATGCGGACAATCTGATTTATGGCACCGGAAATTCTTCAGCCAGCGGTTTAGACAACCGGATTACCAATCTCTACACCGATGTGGTGAAGAGCGATAACGATGCCCAGCCTTCCATCGCTACCAGAGTCAATGCCATGGAATATTATCTGACCGATGAAATCAAGTCCGATTCCCTGAAAACCAGAATCGGGGATCTGGAAACCAAGGTATACGGCACAGAAAAGAAGGGCGCTCTGGACCAGCGGCTGGCCAATCTGGAAAAATCGGTCTACGGTGACCAGCATTATGAAATGAAAACGGTGGAGCTGCCGGCCAATACAGTATTCAAGATTTCCTTAAACGATGATGTAAGCAGCAAGACGAACCAGGTAGGCGATCCGGTAACCTTTACGGTACAGGAAGATGTAAGTGTGGGTAATGTGCTGGTCCTGCCCAAAGGGTCCCAGGGAAGCGGCGTGGTGACTAAGGTGAGCCGCCCGAAAAGCTTTGGCAGAAGTGGTGCGCTGGACGTATCTTTTGACCAGGTTTTCTCTGTAGATGATGAAGTCATTCCTACCGTACTGGGACCGGAAGCTAAGGAAAAGCTGAAAATGGAAGCTGCTGCCGTAGGTGCTTCCACCATCGGTGCCCTGGCCCTGGGCCCCATCGGTCTGGTGGGCGGGTTCTTCGTGAAGGGCAAGGATGTGAGCCTCCCGGCAGGAAGCACCCTTTACATTGAAACCCAGGAAGCTGTCACCACCAAGGGCCTGGAACTGACCAGCGGTGCGCCCAATGCGGTGATCCGGAAACGGGTGGTGCGGTCTGCAGCAGCCACTGAAGAAACGACGGCTGCCGCTTCGGACAATGAAGTCAAAGAGACCGCTTTACCGGCAGAAGCAGAGAAAAAGGCAGGAGCTGAAGTGAAGGAAAAGGCAGAAGCGAAGGCTGAGGAATCGGCCTCTGCCATGAATGAAAAGGCGAAGGCGGAATTGGAATCGGTACGGGAAAAAGATACGGAAAAGGATGCTGCCAAAGCAGCAGGTTCCAGTGAAGAGACGCCTTCTGTAGTGATCGTGAGAAATGATTAAATGAGGAAAATATACTTAAAACTGCTGGCCCCTCTCCTCTTCTCTTCTCTGCTGGCTATGCCTGCAGGAGCGGAGGAACCGGAGGGCTTGGGGGAAGAAGCGGCGGAACCGGAAACTTCCTCTTCTGCATTGGTCTTTGATGCCAAAGGGGTAGCCCGGCCGGTCACCTCCTACGAGGCGGCCGAAGCAGCGGCATCCAGAGAAAAGCAGGATACAGCCAAAGCAAAAGACAAGGACAAAAATAAAAATAAGGATGGTCAGGAAGAAACGGCAGCAGACAGCGGGATTTCAGCAGAAAACCCCATGTATGTCACCGCTGACCGCATGCGCTATAACGATACCACCGGCGACGTGGATGCCATGGGCAAAGTGGTGATCCGGCACATGCTTGACACCTACCAGACAGAATATGTATATGGCAATTCCATTGCCCAGAAATATGTGATACCGGGAGAAGTGCACTGGGTCAATCCCACCACCCGCCTGAAAGCGGAAAGGGCCGATTATGACGGGGCTAAATCCATAGGCCGTTTTGAAAAAATGGACGGCTGGGAATCGGGAACCTATTATTTCAAAGGCGCCAGCGGCGTGTATGACAGGAATGCCAATAAACTGGTGGTGGAAAAAGGGTATTTTACCACGAAACATGCGGTAGCCAAAGTACCGGATTATCGGATTGAGGCGGATTCCATCGATATTTACCCCAATGACCATTATGTGGCTCACAATGTGAAGCTCATGGCGAAGAATACCACCCTCATTACTCTTTCCAGCTATACCGGCTCCCTCAAGCGTGATGACAGTGAAGTGAGTCTGTGGTCTCTGATTCCACGCCCTGTTTTTGACAGCGATAACGGAATGGGACTCCATAATGAAATCACGGTGCCCCTGGACCATAATCCGGACCTGGCCTTTTATATGAAGAACCGCTGGTACACCAAATCCGGCTATAAACCGGATATGGGCGTACGCTACCGCACTCCTTTGGGCACCGCCCGCCTGCGCTATGCGGAAGAGGAAAGCTCTACCAATGATGACGGCGGTATCTGGGTAAAGAAGAGGCCTTCCCTGGAATTTGATACCAATCATTTCTATCTGGGAAAATCCCGTTTCTATACAGGAGCTCACGGGGAATGGGGTTACTGGGATGAAGACCACGGCGGCAGACACCCCAAGGGAGCCTATAAGGGCTTTGACCTTTACATTTCCGGCGACCCCTGGAAACTGGGGAAATTCATGAATTTCAGCTGGAAGGCAGGCTATGCGAAGGATTACTACAGTTATTCCAACAATATCCGCCGCAACAGCTATTACTCCCTGGGTCTTTCCGGCGGCTACGGTCCTTTGGCATCCTGGATTTACTATACGGACCGTGATCTGAAAGGCTATACCCCCTACTACTACGACAGCTACAGCAGTGAAAAACCGCTGAGCCTGGGATTCCGCTGGCAGGCCACCAGACTGGATGCCTTCAGCCTGGCCTGGACCATTGATACCGTGAACGGGCGTCTGGATCATCGGTACTGGACCTACTACAGGGATATGCATTCTTTCTATGCCTGGATCCGGTATGATGATATTGAAAAGGAAACCCGCTTCATGATTATGCCGAAGGACTTTAAGTTCTAAGGAACCATAGTGTTACTGGTGAGCTGGTGGATTCTTCTTTATAAGATGGTTCTGTCTCTTTGGGAAAGGAGGAATCCCTATGGCCATACAGCGCAGATGGATTCTTCCTTTAGGCGCCCTGGCGGCGGTGGGCCTTACCCTTTGGGGCATTTACGGCGTGGGCACTGCAGGCACACTTCTTCCTGAAAAAAGGGCTGCCTCTTCTCCTGTGGAAGTTCTGCCGGAGGAAGAGGATGGCCTCTCCCTGAAATATGATGCTGCCCTCCATCGAAGGGGAAAGCCCTTGCAGGATCCTTTTCATGCCGATGCACTGGTGCCTGTAGAAAAGGGAAGGCCGCCGCTTCCGGTCGTAGAAGGAAGGGAAGAGGCCCCTGCCGGAAAGGCGCCGGAGCTGAAGAAAAAAGAGACATCCTCCGCCTCGGGGCTTCCGGTGCTGAAAGGAGTCATGGCTTATGGCTCTCAGCGGAGGGCCCTTTTGGAAATGGACGGAACTTCCATAGTTGTAAAGGAAGGAGAGAGGGCAGGTCCATGGGACGTATCGGACATTCAGGACAGAAAAGTGACCCTTGTTTCCGGAGGAAACAGTCTTACCTTGACCATACGTTAAGAGGGAGCAGCATTCTTTTATGCTGCGCCCTTTTTGCCTGTGTTCCCCTGGGTCTGGAGGCCAGGGAAGAGTCCTGGGACAGGCCTGTTCATGACATGGTGGCCGAGGAACTTTCCGGCGGCATGCAGCCATCCCCAAGGGAAGAGGCGCCTTCTGCCGTCAGAATTACTCCGTCTGCCAGGCGGGATTTCAGTCTCCATGTGGCCGGCGCTCCGGCCATGGAAGTCATCCGCACCCTGGCGGAAATGACAGGAAAGAACCTGGTATTTTCAGGAGATCTGACGGAGACGGTGACAGCCAGCCTGGATCATGTGACTCCGGAAGAAGCGCTTTCTTCCATCCTTGCCTCCTGCGGCCTTTCGTCCAGAACGGAAGGGTCCACCCTTATTGTATTCAACAGCCGCCTGGAAAAGAATGCGGTGGCCGGCACCCGGGCGTTCCGCCTGTCCTATGCCAATGCAGAGGAAGTGGCCCGGGGACTGGAAAAGGTGATGGACAAGGGAAAGGTCACTTTCAGCCCTTCTGCAAATACGGTCATTGCCAGCGGCACGCCCCGGGAGCTCATGCAGGCGGAAAGCCTGGTGAAAGCGCTGGATGTGCCGGAAAAACAGGTGAAAGTGGAAGCGGAAGTGGTGGCTGTCAATAAAAGCTATGCCAAAGACCTGGGCATTGACTGGGATTTCAAAAGTCTTACAGGCAGCGCTTCCTATGACCGGGACAGCTGGAGTGAACAGCACTATGTTACCGATGACAGCGGCCACATTCTCTTTGACAGCGACGGCAATCCAAGGGTCAGGAATATAGAAAGAAACGGGTGGGATGTGACCATTCCCGACGGGTATGCCGGTATTTCCTATGGCCGGTCTCTTACAGGCCATCCCTATACCTTTTTCTTTCAAGCCAAACTGAATGCCCTGGTAACCAGGGGGAAGGCCAAAGTACTGGCCCGGCCCAGCGTGGTGACCATGAACGGCAGGGAAGCGGAAATCCTCATAGGCAGCCGCATCCCGGTGATTGTGGAACATATGGAAAACGGGGTCAAAACCACGGCGACGGAATACAAAGATGCCGGCATTAAACTGACCTATACGCCTATTATCAGCAGAAATGATGAAATCACTGCCGATGTCCATGCGGAAGTGGCCACGCCCTACCTGGTGCCGGAAATGAAGGCCTATCGCATTATTACCCGCTCCGCCAATACCATGGTGCGGCTGCAATCAGGTGACATGCTTACCATTGGCGGACTTATCGATAAAGAACAGGCCAGAACCATGAGGAAGGTGCCGATTCTGGGAGACATTCCCTTACTGGGCCGGCTTTTCCAGAGCCGCAGTACGTCTACGGAGGAATCGGAAATCGTTATCGTCATTAAGGCAGATATTGTGAAGTAAATAGAAGAGCTATAGTTTCTGATTGCCCGGGGTCTGAACCCTTTTAAACCTATGAATCCTTTTATATACAAGTGAGAAAGAAATGGCAGTTTTAAAAATCAGCGGATTATCAAAATCCTTTGGAATCAAAACAGTTTTTGAAAACGTTTCCTTTGAAGTAAGGAGCGGCGAACGAATCGGCCTTGTAGGTGCCAATGGCGCCGGCAAGACCACTCTTTTGAAGTGCATTATGGGAGCGGAGGAAGCGGACAAAGGCTCCGTGAAGGCCAGTGACGGCGCCATTATCGGCTATCTCCGCCAGGATTTCAACTACACCAGTCATACCATCCGGGAGGAAATGGAAGACGCCTGGAAAGATGTGCTCTATTACAAAGACCGGATGGAAACCCTGGCCAGGGAGCTGGAAAGCAGTAAAAGCGATGAGAAACTGGTGGAAGCCTATGGCCGGGCGGAAGCCCGCTTTGAATTTCTGGGAGGCTACGACTATGAATCTACCACCCGGAAAATTCTGACAGGCCTGGGCTTTTCCGATGATGACTGGGACCGGGATATCCATTCCTTCTCCGGCGGGCAGAAGGTGAGAATCAACCTGGCCGCTGCTTTTGTGCGTCATCCCGATTTCCTCCTTCTCGATGAACCGACGAACCATCTGGACATGGGCATGCTGGAATGGCTGGAGGAGTACCTTCGCTCCTACAAAGGCGGTATCCTCATGATTTCCCATGACCGCTATTTCCTGGACGGTGCAGCTACAGGAATCATTGATCTGGAGAATCACCATATCCGTTCCTTCCGCGGCGGCTATACCCGGTATATGGAAACGAAGGAAAACCAGGACCGGGCCTATGAGAAAGCCTATGAAAAACAGCAGGAACATATCAAGGAGACTGAGGAATACATCCGCCGCTACAAAGCAGGCATCAAGGCCAAGCAGGCCAGGGGGCGTCAGTCCCAGCTGAACCGGCTGGTGAGGCTGGAGAAGCCGGTGCACCAGGCATCCCTTCGATTCCATTTCGACCCGCCCCAGGAATGCGCAGACAAGGTGCTCGATGTGCTTCGGGTAGAAGGATCCTATGGCAGCCATATTCTTTTCAAGGATCTCACTATCCATATCAAAAAGGGAGAAACAGTGGGACTCATCGGCCCCAACGGCGCAGGCAAGACCACCATCTTGAAAATGATTACGGGAGAGAAGAAGCCTGATACCGGTTTTATCCAGCTGGGCAATAATGTGAAAATGGGTTACTATTCCCAGGAACAGGAACGACTCCATCCGAAGCTCACAGTGCTTGACGAAGTGCGGGATACATTCAACTTCGGTGAAAAAGAAGCCCGTAACATTCTGGGCATGTTCCTCTTCCGGGGAGATGACGTATTCAAGACGGTAGGCATGCTTTCCGGCGGCGAAAAGGCCCGCCTGTCCCTGCTCTGCCTGTTCCTGGAAAAACCGAATTTCCTCATTCTCGATGAACCGACGAACCATCTGGATATTCCCACCAGGGAAATCATGGAAGATGCCATCGAGGCCTTTGGCGGCACCTGCCTGGTGGTATCTCATGACCGCTATTTTCTGGATAAGGTGGCAGACCGGATTCTGGAGCTGGATCACGGAAAGCTCACAGAATACCTGGGCAACTACAGCTACTACAAGGAAAAGAAACAGGACCTTGAGGCTTTTGAAAAGGACAGGAACGGTAAAGAGGAAGAAGAAGAGAAAGAGAAGGAAGAAAAGCCCCGGGAAAATGAGCACCAGGTGAAGACCGAGGTTTCCGCCGCCGATGTATCCAAATTAAGTCATGTGGAAATGGAAATCGGGCGGCTGGAAGCAACTATGAAAATGTACACGGTGCAGATGTCCATGAATCCTGAAAATTATGCAGAACTGGCCGATGAGTATGAGGAAGCGAAAAAGAAGCTGGACAAGCTGTACGCGAAGTGGGACGAACTGGCGGAAAAGACGGAGTCCTGAATGCTTACGGGTAAGGGCAGTCAAAAAAATCCTGAAAAGCAGAAGCTTTTCAGGATTTTTTGATTGCCCTTTTATCCCACCAGATTCAGAAGGGCCAGCACAATGGTGCCGGGGACTCCGAAGAGGGCTACCACAATGCCATGCATGGTGGTAAGGGTCATATGGGTGATTCCGATGGTATTCAGCAGCCAGAAGAGAAGACCGCCCATAATGATATTGCCGATGATTTTTTTCACAAACCGGGCAAAGAGGAAGAACGCCACAATGATGACGATGACACTGGTAATGCCATATCCGCCCAGGGCGCCTAAAGATTCAATCATGGTATCAGATTTCCTTTCTGTTTTCCACGGCTCCCGCCAGGGTGATGCCGTCAGTATAGCCTACGGCGCCGCCGGCAGGAATGCCCCTGCCGATGCGGGTGACTTTGATGCCCGACGGTTTGATGAGCCGGGAAAGATAGTAGGCCGTGGCTTCACCTTCCGTATCCGGATCCGTGGCAATGATGACTTCTTTCACATCGTTCTTCTCCAGCCGTTTCAGGAGTTCCTTAATTTTCAGCTGCTCAGGACCTATGCCGTCCAGAGGAGAGAGAACGCCGTGAAGAACGTGGTACAGGCCGTGGTATTCCTGACTCTGCTCCATGGCAGTCACATCCTGGGGCTGTTCTACCACGCAGATGATGGAATGGTCACGGCGGTCATCACTGCAGATGTCGCAGGGGTCCGAGGTGGCCAGATTGCAGCAGGTAGAGCAGTAGCATACCCTGCTCCTGGCATGGCGGATGGTATCCAGAAATAGATCCACTTCCTCCTGGGGACGTTCCAGCATGAAGTAAGCCAGACGGCGGGCGCTTTTTACGCCGATGCCGGGAAGCTTTCTGAACTGCAGGGCTACTTCTTCCAGATCTTTATTCATCAGAACATGCCGCCGGGAAGGCCCAGGCCTCCGGTGACCTGGCTCATGCTCTTCTGTACCATTTCATCGGCTTTCTTGCCGGCTTCGTTGACAGCGGTGGTGATGAGGTCTTCCAGCATTTCCGGATCTTCCGGATCGATGGCATCTTTAGCGATTTTCAGTGCGGTAATCTGCTTTTCACCGTTCATGGTGAGGGAAACGGCGCCGCCGCCTACGGATACGTCAACGGTCTGTTTCTTCAGTTCTTCCTGCTTCTTCTGCAGTTCTTCCTGCATTTTCTTCGCTTTTTTCAGCATGTTCTGCATCTGTGCTTTATTTCCAAACATAATGAATCCTCCTTAAGGTAATATTGAATCAATTTTCTGTTTCAAGATTCAGTCTTTTCATATATATCACAGTCCGCCATGATTTTCAAGGCTTCATTTAAAGACGGATCCTTCAAGTCCTTCTCCGGAATACGGTCTCTGGAAACAGGGCGGTAGTCCTGCATCGGCTTTTCTGCCATCTCAGTGGAAGGAGAGGAAGGGGCTGCCTTTGGGGCAGACTGAAGCAGGGCAAAAGCTGCTGCTTCTTCCTCACCGCCCTTCAGCACCGTATGCATCTGGATGGGAGAACCGGTGACTTTAGCAAAGGCTTCGGCTGCCACCTTCTGGTAGGACTTATTATTTCCTGCGGCCACCAGAAACTGCTGGGGCGCAGATACGATGGCCCTGGTATGGGTGCAGTAAATGAGGGTGCTCTTCCGAAGACAGGTGAAGACATCGATACGGCGGATGGACATGAAATAGGACAGCACCTTCTGCCAGATGGCAGGGTAGGTTTTGGGGTCTATGAGAGAAGCATCAGGTTGGGATGATGGTGCTGCCGCCGGCTGGCCTGGCATGTTTCCAGCCGGTCCGGTTGCCGGCATGGGGGCAGGGGTTCGGGGCGTTTCCCTGACCGGCGGCCTATCCTTTCTCTGCACTGCCGGTCTTGGGGGCATATCTGAGGGAGCGGGGGGCTCCGGAGCAGAAAAAGCAGCCGGCGCAGCAGGTATGGGTGATGCGGGAACCGGGGCAGGAGAAGAAGGTGCGGCAGGGTAGGAAGGAGCGGGCCCAGGAACCGGGGCCGGTGATGGAGATTGCGGGATGGACAGGGCGCCGCGCTTCAGGCGCGACACCTCTTCTTCCAGTTGGGCTACCCGCTGGGCCAGGGAATCCAGGGATTTAGACCCTTTCATGCGGCAGAGATGGAGAAGTCCCATTTCGGCGCTGAGCCTTGGTGAAGAACTCCGTTTCGTTTCATGGAGGGCTTCGTGGAGATAGTCAAAGAGGGAGTCCAGGTAAGGCGCAGGGAGACGGGACGCATCGGAACGAAGCGTTTCCACCTTCCCGCCGTACTGGGAAAATTCCGGTGCCTTTGGATTGACCTTGCAGATCATCAGGTTTCTGAAATGTTCCAGAAGGTCACGAAGAATGGAGGCCGGCTCTTTTCCTCCCTGCAGGATCCGGTAAAAGAGGGACAGGGCGGAAGAACTGTCACCGTTGAAGATATGATGGGAGAGATCCAGAATCATATCCTTTCCTGTGAGGCCCAGAAGGTCATACACCGCCGGCGCGTCAAGAACTTTGGATTCCGAGGCCGAGGAGCACTGGTCCAGCAGGGACAGGGCATCGCGAAGGCCGCCGTCTGCCCGGACTGCAATGAGGTCTGCTGCCTCTTCCGTCAGGGGAAGATGACTTTCTTTGGCAATATAGAGAAGATGGTTTTTGATATCCTCTACGGAAATCCGGTGGAATTCATACCGCTGGCATCTGGAAAGAATGGTGAGAGGAATTTTTTCCGGTTCCGTGGTGGCCAGAATAAAGAGCACATGGGACGGCGGTTCCTCCAGGGTTTTCAGGAGGGCATTGAAGGCTTCCTTGGTGAGCATGTGTACTTCATCGATAATGTATACCTTCTTCCGGCTCACTGCCGGCAGGGTGCGCACCGATTCCCGAAGGGCCCGGATTTCCTCAATGCCGCGGTTGGAAGCGGCATCAATTTCATAGACATCCAGACTGGAGCCTGCATTGATTTCTCGGCAGCTCTGGCATTCATTGCAGGGATTCACGCCGTTTGGATGAAGGCAGTTCACCGCTTTGGCCAGGATTTTAGCCATACTGGTCTTTCCTGTACCCCGGGGGCCGGAAAAAAGATAAGCATGAGCCAGACGGTCCTGCTCGATGGCCCGCTGGAGCGGTATGGAAATATGCTTCTGCCCCACCACCTCCGTAAACGTGCGGGGCCTCCATTTTCGATATAATGCTAAATAAGCCATAAATAACCTCCCGGCAGGAAAGATGAAAAAGGATTTGTAAGGATTCCGGAACTGAATCCTTACCTTATAATTATTATTACTATTATACAATACAGCAGGGAAAACCAGACATAAAAAAAGCCTTGCAGTCCTCATTTATGACAGCCTCCAGGATGCACCGTGTCACATGAAAAGGGCCACTTATGGCTGCTTCCTCTCGGACCTGACCGGGTTCATGGGATTTCATTGCACGGGGCCCGGAGACTGCCATAAATCAGTACTGCAGAGCCACGTACTATATTATACAGCATTATGGGGAAAATGCAATATGTGAAATAGTGGGCTGGTGAGTTAGCGGACTAGTGGTCCCCAGCCCCAATCCTCACCAGCTCACCAGCTCACCAGCCCACTAGTTCACTAATTTATCACTACGAACATTTTACAAACTGGGAAAGTATTGTATAATAATAAAAATTATTGCAATTTGACGATATGGGAAATTGTCAAAAGAGAGAGGATGATTTATATGTCTCAAACAGTATGGTCCCTGGTGCCTCCTGTAGTTACCATTATTCTGGCACTGGCCACCAAGGAAGTGTACATGTCTCTTGCCATAGGTATCTTTATCGGTGCCTTCATGTTTGCAGGATTCAGTATACTGGGTGCTATCGACACCATGTTCCACATTATGTCGGACAAGGTGGGAAGCAATGTGTATATCCTTGTATTCCTTGTCCTTCTGGGGATTATGGTAGCGGCCATCCAGAAGTCCGGTGCTTCTCAGGCTTACGGTGATTATGCAGCCCGCACCATTAAAGGAAAGAAGAGCGCTCTTTTCGTAACTATGGCTCTTGGTATCCTGATTTTCATTGATGATTACTTCAACTGCCTCACCGTGGGTACCGTGATGCGCCCTGTGACAGACCGGTTTAAGATTACCCGTGCGAAGCTGGCCTATATTATTGATGCCACCGCAGCGCCGGTATGTATCATTGCTCCGGTTTCCAGCTGGGCTGCTGCTGTTACATCTTCTCTTCCGGAGGGAAGTTCCATTGATGGTTTTGCTCTTTTCCTGGAAACCATTCCTTTGAACCTTTACGCTTGGCTCACCCTGATTTTTATGATTATCCTCATCGCTTCAGGCCGTGATTTTTCCCGTATGGCCAGGTATGAAAAGCAGAGCGGCGGCACCCTGGTGATTCCTGCGGAATATGCCGATGATGAAGGCAGTGCGCCTGTGGGAAATGGGAAAATCATTGATCTCATCCTTCCGCTGGTGGTCCTTATCGGCGGCTGCGTGTTCGGCATGCTTTATACCGGCGGCATTCTGGAAGGAAAGGGCGTGGCAGAAGCCTTTGCGAACTGCGAATCTGCCAGAGGCCTCGTTATCGGTTCTTTCATTGCTCTGGTATTTACCTTTGTATTGTACATTCCCAGAAAGGTTTTAGACTTCAGCACTTTCTGCAGCTGCTTTGTAGAAGGTTTCAAACAGATGACTTCTGCCATTATGATCCTGTCCCTGGCCTGGACCCTGTCCGGCATTGTAGGTAAGGATTACCTGAACATCGGCGGCTATGTAGGAAGCGTGGTTGCTGATAACGCCACCATTGCCATTCTGCTGCCGGCCCTGTTTTTCCTGGTGGCCATTGGCCTTGCTTTTGCTACCGGTACTTCCTGGGGCACCTTCGGTATCCTCATTCCTATCGTACTGGCTATCGTGTCCAATGATACCCATCTTATGATTATGACGGTGGCTGCCGTGCTGGCCGGTTCTGTAGGCGGCGACCATGTATCGCCTATTTCCGATACCACCATTTTGGCCTCGGCCGGGGCCCAGTGCCATCACATAGACCATGTGTCTACCCAGATTCCCTATGTTCTCGTGGTGGCTGTGAGCTGCGTGGCCGGCTATCTGGTGGACGGCATTACAGGAAACGGTATTCTCGGAGACCTGACAGGTCTGGTATGCATGCTCCTCATTATGGGCTTTTTCCTGAAATTTAAATCTACTAAAAACGCCGACTGACAGGCAACAAAAAAGCATCGTTGATGTTCTCATCAATGATGCTTTTTTTGTATCATGAATCAGCGATTCTTTATCTTGTATACAAGGCTTACCAGGGTAAGGATGGCGGTAAAGGCGGTAATGGTCATGGACCAGGCAATGACTATGTGCATGTAGCCTGCAAGGGAGAAGTCCCAGGAAAAGTACATGATGGTAATGATGGCAGCCGCTATGCAGGCAATGGCCAGCATGGCAGGCTTTTCCCGGTACGTGACCAGAAAGAAAATGGCTGAAAGGTATCCGGCAGCTCCGGCGGCAGACAGGACATTGTCATGGTAGAGGACCAGGGATACGATGGACAGGATAAAAGCGTATTTCATGGGAACTCCTTTATTTTACAAGTTTCTGAAAATCGGCATCGCCATGGAGCCACTGGAAGTGGTCCTGGGCGGCAGCCTGGGGCTTTACGTTTTTCGGGTCCAGCTCAACTGCTTTTTTCAGATATTCCAAAGCCTTTGCCTTGTCCCTTTTATCAGCGTAGTTGGTGGCAATGCCGTAGTAGGACCAGGTGTTATGGGGATCCTTATCCAGCACCTTCTGGAAGAAGCGGATGGATTCATCGTAGTGTTTCCCCAGCTTCTGGGCCATGGCCATATCGAAATAAGCCTGTACGTAGTCCGGGTTGATGGAGAGGGATTTCTGGATGGTCCCAATGCCTTCTTCCGGTGATATATCAAAGGCCTGGATAATGCCTTTCAGAGAAAGGGCTTTGTAATTTTCGCCGTCTTTCTCCAGAGCCTGATTGGCAAGTTCCAGGGCATGGAGATGATCTCCTTTTCCGTAGGCAGTAACTGCTTTCCGGTAAATCTGCTCCGATTCTTCGTTAATCTGGTGGACCGCAGGGACAGCAGAAGAAGAAGCGGCGGAAGAGGGGGAGGGAGCCTTTGGCGTGCCGCATCCGCCGGCAGAAAGGGCAGCTGTCACCATAAGGGCGGCCAGAATAATGGATTTCATAGAAACTCCTTTATTTATTATGAAAATGGAAATAAAACCAGTATAATGAATGTATAAGACCGGGGGAATTTCCCGTCGGTTCCTATTATTATAGCAGAAATAGAAGGAGGATTATCATGAGTTCCTACGCATTCATTACAGGCGCCACCAGTGGTATCGGCCTCGCCAGTGCCAAAGCGCTGGCCGCCAAGGGGTATGGACTGGCTCTGGCTGCCAGAAATAAAGAAAAGCTGGAAGAGGTAAAAAAAGAAATCGAAGGGGCCATGGCTGTGCCGGTTGCCTGCTTTGAGCTGGATGTGAGGAATGCTGATGCCATCCGTAAGGTGTCTTCCCGCTGCCTTAGCGAACTGGGAGCGCCCCGCATTCTTCTGAATGATGCCGGCTTGGCCAGGGGACTGGAACCTTACGGGGAAACAAAGGAAGAAGATATTCTTCAGATGATTGATACCAATATCAAAGGCCTCTTCCTGGTGACCCGCGCCTTCCTTCCAGCCATGCTGGAAAAGAATGAGGGCCATATCATCAACCTGGGCTCCACCGCCGGCCTCTATGCCTATGCAGGGGCAGCGGTGTACTGCGCCACCAAGGCAGCGGTGAAAACGTTCAGCGACGGTGTCCGCATCGATGTCATAGACAGTGATATCAAGGTGACCACCATCCAGCCGGGCATTGTGGAGACTCCTTTCAGCGAAGTCCGTTTCCATGGCGATAAGGAAAGGGCAGCCCGGGTATATGAAGGCGTAGATGCACTGCAGGCAGAGGATATTGCCAATATTATTGCCTTCGTGGCAGACCAGCCCAAACGGGTACAGATCAGTGATGTGGTCATCATGGCCAACCAGCAGGCTACGGGATTCATGGTAAGCAAGAAGGGGAAATAGTATCCTGTCGGTATGAGTTGCATTCGTGTCATGCCGGATGGGAAACCTTTCGCAAGCAGTTTCCTGCCGGTGTGAAAAAACATAGTGCCATGTCGTACAGGAAACTTTTCGCAAGCAGTTTCCTGTCGGTAAGGATTGCCTTGGTGTCACGCCGAATAGGAAACTTTTCGCCAATAGTTTCCTGTCGGTAAGAAACACCAAAGCGGCAGGCCGGACAGGAAACTTTCAAAAGACATTTGCTTTTTCCCATCCGCTCTTGTATAATAAATAAGCTTGTTATTTTACAAGTAACTTCCTGGCCCGCAGCGAGTGCGGGACATAGGTCCGAAAAGGAGGCGAATTTCGTGAAAAAGTATGAAGTTATGTTCATTGTGAATGCAGCTAATGATGAAGTTATCAAGGCTGCTGTCAAACTGGTACAGGACACCATTACCAGAATCGGTGGTACCATTGACAATACTGATGAATGGGGCAAACGTCATCTTGCGTACGAAGTCAAGCATCAGAGTGAAGGATACTACGTAGTAGTTGATTTCCAGGCTGACCCGGCGCAGATTAAAGAACTTGACCGCGTTATCAAGATTCATGAAGAAATTATCCGTCATATCATTGTAAAACAGGATGACTAAGAGGTAGCACAATGAATTCAGTTCAAATCTTGGGAAATCTTGGACGGGATCCGGTGATTCGTGCAACGAAGACCGGCCGTTCCGTAGCATCGTTTTCTGTAGCAGTAAGCCGTACCTATACAACCCCCCAGGGTGAACAGCGGGAGCTTACAGACTGGATTAATGTTGTTGCCTGGGGTCCCCTGGCAGAAGCTGTTGGAAATCAGCTGAAAAAAGGCACCCGTGTATTTGTGGAAGGACGGATTTCCAGTCGTTCCTATGATGCTCAGGATGGCACAAAGAGATATGTAACAGAAGTTGTGGCCAATACCATTGCCATTCCAATCGGCACTCCGCGCAATTCTTCCTACGGTCCGCAGCAGGGAGGTTCCTTTGGCGGCGGCTTCGGTGGAAATAATGGCGGTTTCGGTGGAAACGGTTATAACGGCGGAAATGGCGGTTATAACAATAATCCAGCCGGACAGGGAGGCCAGCCGGGAGGAAATTTTGGACAGTTCGGTACGTCGTCCAAAGATGAAGATATTCCGTTCTGATATGCATTGATTTTGGAGGATATAGAAAAGCATGATTAGAAGAGATAGAGTAAGAAGACCGAGAAGAAAGGTCTGCCAGTGCTGCGTAGATCACGTAGACACCATTGATTATAAGAACGTTGCTGCACTGCGTCGTTTCGTTTCCGAAAGAGGCAAGATTCTGCCCCGTCGTGTAACCGGAACATGCGCAAAGCATCAGCGCAAAATCAATCTCGCTATTAAGAGAGCAAGAGCTATTGCTCTGCTTCCTTTCAGCGCTGACTGATGACCGTCAAAGGTCCCCGCTCAGGCGGGGGCTTTTTTGTTTCCCATTGACAAGTCAACCTTTCATGGATATACTGAAATATATTCATAAAGTGCAACGAAGCTCTTGTTTTCCCCCAGGGGATAACAGGAGCTTTTTTGCTCAGGGGAAGTGCCTCTTTCATGAATGGAGACGATGCCCGTTGTTTCCGCATGAATGGTGCTTCATTTTTTTATATTTGGGGGTGGCTTATGAATCAGTCAGAAGGATTTGGAAAGAAATACGGCCTGTTCCTGGCATTGGCTGCCATGGCACTGGTGTATCTCTTCCCGACTCCTGTAGATCTGCCTACCCAGGGACACCGGCTCATCGGTATCCTTGTGTTTGCAGTCATTATCTGGATGACCGAAGGAGTTTCCTATCCGGTCAGTGCGTTTGTTATTGTGGTGTTTATGGCATTTTCTCTGGGCATGGCGCCTAATCCCGCCAAACCGGAGACTCTTCTTGGCACCGGGAAAGCCCTGCAGATGGGGCTTTCCGGATTTTCCACTTCAGCCTGGGCTCTGGTGGCAGGTGCCATGTTCCTGTCGGCAGGCATGATGATTACGGGTCTGGATAAGCGTATCGCCCTGGTGGTCATGTCCCATATCGGCGTGAAATCCAGCCATCTGGTAATTGGCGTCATTTTCGTGGGATTCCTGCTTTCCTTCTTCGTTCCTTCTACTACGGCCCGCGTATCCTGCATGGTGCCTATCGTGGTAGGCATTATCCGGGCCTTTGGGCTAGAGAAGGGCTCCACCTTTGCTGCTGTGCTCATGATGGCGGTGGCCCAGGCCGATTCCCTCTGGAATATCGGGATCAAGACCGCAGCCGCCCAGAACATGGTGGCCATCGGATTTATCCAGCAGGTACTGGGCAAGGATATCAGCTGGCTGGAATGGTTTATCGCTGCTGCTCCCTATGCAGCCATTATGTCGGTGGTGCTTTATTTCCTCCTTATCCATGTTATGCCTCCGGAAGTGAAGGAAATGCCCGGCGGCAGGGAAGCATTGGAAAAAATGCTGAAGGATCTGGGGCCTGTTTCCCGGGATGAAAAGAAACTGCTTCTGATTTCGGTGCTGCTCCTTTTCTTCTGGGTAACGGAGAAGAAACTTCATCCCTTTGATACTACCACCGTCACCATTACCGGCATTATGCTCATGATGCTTCCGAAAGTGGGATTTATGACTTGGAAACAGGCAGTCCCCCATATCAACTGGGGCACTGTCACCCTTTTCGGCGTAGGCATCAGTCTGGGTACGGCTCTTCTGAAATCGGGGGCTGCCATCTGGCTGGCCAATCATTTCGTGGCCCTCTTCGGCATGGAAACCATGTCTCCTCTTGTAGTCATTGCGGTGCTGGCCTTCTTCCTCACCATTATCCATCTGGGCTTTGCCAGTGCCACAGGGCTGGCATCGGCCATGATTCCGATTGTCATTGCGGTTCTTCAGAGCGTGAAGACGCCGGGCATTGATGTGCTGGGCATGACCATGATTCTTCAGTATACCATCTGCTTCGGCTACATCCTGCCGGTGAATGCCCCGCAGAATATGATCGCCTACAGCACTGGATACATTACATCCAAGGATTTCCTCATTACCGGCATTCCTTTCACCGTGCTGGCTTATGCCATGATTCTTGTATTCTCTGCCACTTACTGGCACTGGCTGGGTTACGTGGGGTGAGGGAGACGATAGATGGTAGAGGTCAGACATCAGACTGTGTTATGTGCTAACCTTACCGCCCCATCGTCATTCTGAGCGAAGCGAAGAATCTTGGCTCCCGCTAACATTGACTTCGACTGGATCACTAGCTCACTAGTTCACTAGTTCACTAGTCCACCAGCTCACTAAAAAGCACTTCCTTTGGGAGGTGCTTTTTTACATGGAAAAATGGAAAAGAAGGGGAGAAAGTCTTGACAGGGAGGGGCATGAATGATATTCTAATAACGTAAGTTAGCACTCGAGACCAATGAGTGCTAATAACAAGGTGATAATGATGGCAGCACGCAGAACAAACAAGAATGAACCCCGCGTTGGGGCCAATGAACTAAATGAAAGAAAAAGAAAAGTACTGTGGGCCGTTGTACAGGATTATGCGGATACCGCTGAACCGGTAGGCTCCAGGACCATTGCGAAGAAGTACAACCTGGGCGTCAGCAGCGCCACCATCCGCAATGAAATGCAGGACCTGGAGGATGAAGGATATCTGGAACAGCCCCATACTTCGGCAGGACGTATCCCTTCCATCAAGGGATATCGTTTTTACGTGGACTGGCTCATGCAGCCGGCTCCCGTTTCCAGTGAAGAAAAATCCATGATTGACAGCATGCTTCTGGATCATGTGACCAAGGTGGATGAGATTTTCCGCAACATGGCAAAGGCGGTATCGTCGCTCACCCATAATCTGTCTGTGGCAACGTCAGCGGGGATTAAGAAGAAATTCAACTATATCCGATTCCTTCCCCTGGATGGAGAAAGAGCCATTCTGCTGGTCGTTACAGACCGGGGGGATGTGTCCAATGCAGTGGTGGAAATCCCAAAGGGAAGTACCTTTGATGAAATGCAGCTGCTGGCAGACAGGATGAACCATTTCCTCCACGGCCGTGACATTGACAGCATGGATGAGAAAGAAATCCTTACCTTCCAGAAAGATATAGAAAAGAATCTCAGCCCCTATGTGAATGTGTTCAAAACCCTGCAGCGGGTATTGACACCGCAGCAGGAAGTCTATTCCGGCGGTGCATCCCAGCTGATTGAGCAGCCGGAATTCAAGAATGTGGAGAAAATGCAGGATATCCTGAACCTTTTGGAACAGCGGGACATGCTGGAAAGCATGCTTCTCTCCAGTTCAGACCAGCCCATTGCAGTCCATATCGGCACGGAGAACCCCATGAAATCCCTTTCGGACCTGTCCATTGTGAGAGCCCAGTTTTCCTCGGGCGGCAGGGTCATCGGATCGGTGGCAGTGCTGGGACCTACCCGGATGCAGTACAGCAAGATTATCGGTATGATGCGGTTTATGCAGGATAGACTGGATCAGCTTTTGAAGAATAAAGAATGAGACAAGGAGGCTCCCGTATGAAAAATGAAGAAGTCAAAGTGAAAGTGAATGCGGAAGAACCAAAATCTGAAAAGAGCGCAGACAGAAAAGACGCGGAAAAGGCTAAAAAGCCTACGGCCAAAGAACTGGAGCAGCAGGTGATTTTCCTCACAAAACAGGCCGCCGATGCCCAGAAAAAGGCAAGGGAAGCGGAAGACAAGGCAAAGTCCGAGGAAGTCAAGCTGCAGACCGCCCTGTCCCAGTACGTACGGCTGCAGGCGGATTTCGACAATTTCCGCCGCCGCACGAAAGACAACGAAGCCAAAGCGGCAGACACCTACAAGGCGGAAACGCTGAAATCCTTCCTTCCGGTACTGGACAACTTTGAACTGGCCCTTTCCCATATGAAAAAAGATGGTTCCGGGGAGGCCTATCTGAAGGGATTTGAACTTCTCCAGAAACAGATGGTCAAAATTATGAATGACTTTGGCGTCAAGGAAATCGAAGCCAAAGGAAAACCTTTTGATCCCCATTTCCATGAGGCCGTCATGATGGTTGAATCCGATGAAATGGATGATGAAACCATTGCCCTGGTTTTCCAGAAGGGCTATCTCTATAAAGATACCGTTTTAAGGCCTGCCAAGGTACAGGTTGTGAAAAACAGCTGACATTGGCAGTTACATAGAATTTTCTGTTTTCCATTAGAAATATACGCATGAAAGGAGACATTTTAAATGTCAAAAGTAATTGGTATTGATTTAGGTACGACAAACTCCGTTGTTGCAGTGATGGAAGGCGGCGAGCCTGTCGTTATTCCTAACGCTGAAGGCTCTCGTCTGACTCCTTCTGTGGTAGGTTTCTCCAAGAACGGGGAACGCCTGGTAGGCCAGCTGGCCAAAAGACAGGCTGTGTCCAACCCGGACCGCACCGTAGTTTCCATTAAACGTCACATGGGCAGCGACTACAAAGTCACCATTGACGGCAAATCCTATACACCGCAGGAAATTTCCGCTATGATTCTGCAGAAGCTGAAGGTGGATGCAGAAGCTTATCTGGGTGAAAAAGTCACAGAAGCTGTTATTACCTGCCCGGCCTACTTCACCGACAGCCAGCGTCAGGCTACCAAGGATGCCGGCGCCATTGCAGGCCTCAAGGTTCTTCGTATCATCAACGAACCGACAGCCTCTGCCCTGGCTTACGGCCTTGATAAGATTAAAGACGGCAAGGAACATCGTTTCCTGGTCTATGATCTGGGCGGCGGCACCTTCGATGTGTCCATCCTTGATCTGGCAGACGGCGTATTTGAAGTAGAAGCTTCCAGCGGCAACGGCCATCTGGGCGGCGATGATTTCGATGCCCGCGTGATGGACTGGATTGCAGATACCTTCAAGAACCAGAACGGCTTTGAACTGAAACGGGATCCCATGACTAACCAGAGACTGAAAGAAGCTGCTGAAAAGGCAAAGATCGAACTGTCCTCTGTTATGTCCACCGACATCAACCTGCCCTTCATTACCATTGATTCTAATGGCCAGCCGGTTCACTTCGATGCAACCCTGACCCGTGCCGTATTCGACCAGATTACGGAAGACCTGGTACAGGCTACGGTAGAACCTATGGAAAGAGCCATGAAGGATGCCAACCTCACCATTGACGACATTGATAAGATCCTTCTGGTAGGCGGTTCTTCCCGTATTCCGGCTGTACAGACCCTGATTCGCAACAAATTCCATAAAGAACCATCCAAGGGTGTAAACCCCGATGAATCCGTAGCAGTCGGTGCTGCTATTCAGGCCGGTGTTCTTAAAGGCGAAGTCAAAGATGTACTGCTTCTCGATGTAACTCCGCTGTCCCTGGGCATTGAAACCCTGGGCGGTGTATTCACCACTATGATTAAGAGAAATACCACCATTCCTACATCCAAGACCCAGGTATTCTCCACCGCTGTCGATAACCAGCCTTCCGTTGATATCCATGTCCTCCAGGGTGAACGTCCTATGGCTGCCGATAACAAGACACTGGGCCGCTTCGAACTGAGCGATATTCCGCCGGCTCCGCGGGGAGTTCCTCAGATTCAGGTCACCTTCGATATCGATGCCAACGGCATTGTTCATGTTTCCGCCAAAGATCTGGGCACTGGCAAGGAACAGAAGATTGATATTACCTCTTCCTCCGGCCTCTCTGATGAAGAAATCAAGAGAATGCAGGATGATGCCAAAGCCCATGAAGCAGAAGACAAGAAACGCAAAGAAGCCATTACTGCCAAGAATAATGCAGAAGCCCTCATTTACCAGGCTGAAAAGACAGTGAAGGAACTGGGAGACAAAGCAGACCAGGGCAAAGTAAAAGAAGTCAATGATGCCATTGCTAAACTGAAAGAAACCCTGAAAGGCAACGACACCGAAAAGATCAAAGCCGATGCAGAAGCTCTTACCAAACCGCTCCATGAACTGACTGAAAAACTGTACCAGCAGGCACAGCAGGCTCAGCAGGCACAGCAGCAGGCTCAGAATGCCGGCGCTCAGCAGGGACCCCAGGCCGGAGCTAAAAAAGACAAGGACAATGTAGTAGACGCAGACTATAAAGTTGTCAATGACGACGATAAGAAATAAGGAATAGTGTGATTTCTTTATGGCAGACAGCAAGGATTATTATGACATCCTTGGCGTAAGCAAAAACGCCACCGATGATGAAATCAAAAAAGCATACAGAAGACTTGCCCGCAAATACCATCCGGATCTGAACAAGGACAATCCCAAAGCGGCAGAGGAAAAATTCAAGGAGGTCAATGAAGCCTACCATGTGCTTTCCGATGCCGACAAGAGAGCCCAGTATGACCAGCTCGGCCATGATGCCTTCCAGCAGGCCTCCCGCGGTGGCGCCGGCGCCGGGGGCTTCGGCGGATTCGGCCAGGGCGGATTCAACGGTCAGGGCTTCGACTTCGGCGGCTTCGATATGGGTGACATTTTCGACATGTTCACCGGCGGCAGCCGCCGGAGAAACAATGGCCCCGAGCAGGGGGCAGACCTCCGCTACGATATGACCATTACCCTTCGGGAAGCCTTCACCGGTGTGAAGAAGAAATTCTCCGTCACCAAGAACGATACCTGCAGCCACTGCCACGGCAGCGGCGCAGAACCGGGCTCCTCCGTAGATACCTGCCCTGCCTGCCACGGCACAGGCCAGCAGCGTATCGTAAGAAACGGCCCCTTCGGACAGATGGTGAATATCGTCACCTGTCAGCAGTGCGGCGGCACAGGGAAGATTATCAAAAACAAGTGCAAGGAATGCCATGGCAGTGGTACTGTCAGAGCGTCCAAGACCATTGAAGTCAATATCCCTGCCGGTGCCGACAGCGGCGTCCGCATGAGAGTGGCCGGCGAAGGAGAGCCCGGCAGGAGAGGCGGTCCGAAAGGCGACCTCTATGTCTACATTTACGTGGAAGACGATCCGGACTTTGAAAGGGAAGGCGACGACCTTTACAAGACCGTCAATATTTCCTATCCCGTAGCAGCCCTTGGCTCCACCATCAAAGTGAAGACCCTGGACAAAGAAGTGGAACTCAAGGTTCCAGCCGGTACCCAGACAGGTACCCGGTTCCGTATCTCCGGCGAAGGCATGCCTCATCTGCAGTCCTCCCGCAAAGGGAACCTCTATGTGGAAGTCCATGTGACGGTGCCTAAGCGGCTGAACGAAGACCAGAAGAACGCACTCCTTCACTTTGCCAATGAAATGGGAGAAGACTGCTCCCAGTATAAAGGAAAGAGCTCCTTCCTTGATAAAATCATAGACAAGTTCAAACAGTAATAAAAAAATCCCATCGGTTATCCGGTGGGATTTTTGCGTTGGGGGAGGGGCCTTTGGGAAAAAGGCATGAAAAAAGAGGAAATGCTTCGCGAAAAGCATTTCCTCTTTTGTATTTCCATAGTCCGCTGAAAAACGAATTACTTGGAGTACAGTTCGACGATGTTGGTTTCGTTGACTTCGTCCTTGTAGGGGAGTTCGTCTCTCTGGGGGAAACGGGTGAGGGTTGCAGTCCAGTTGTCGAAGGACTTTTCGATGTATGGAAGATCGAAGGTCTTCAGTTCCTGGAAGGACTGTTTGAACATTTCATTGGTTCTGTAGGATTCCTTCAGGGAAATAACCTGTCCCGGACGAACGGGGTAGGAAGGAATATCTACTCTCTTGCCATCAACCACGATGAGTCCGTGGGTAACCATCTGACGAGCCTGACGGATGGAACGTGCAAAGCCTGCACGGTATACAAGGTTGTCCAGTCTGGTTTCCAGCAGGAACAGCAGGTTTTCGCCTACGACGCCGGACATTCTCCTTGCTTTATCATAATAGCGGTAGAACTGCTTTTCAAGCAGGTTGTACATCGCTTTAACCTTCTGTTTTTCGGACAGCTGTACGCCGTATTCAGACTGTTTCTTCTGACGAGCGTCAGCGACCTGCCGTTTTAACGCTTTCGGATGGCCGTAAATATTTACGCCGAAACGTCTGCTTGTCTTAAAACGGAGATTTCTGTTTGTTGCCATTGTGTAAATCACCTCTCTAAAAATTATGCTGATCGAATATGAACAGCTTTTATATTATAAGGGATTCATGGAGTGATGTCAATATATTTTTGAGAGTAGGAAATGGGGGGCGCCTACGGCGCGGTCGGGATCGCGGTCGGGAGTGGGGCGCCTTTTAATTTATTGAAGTCGCCAGTATGGATAAAACAGCTTTAGTGGACTAGTGAGCTGGTGGGCTAGTAAAAACCATACAACCGCCCTTACGGGCGAGGGAAAATCATATAACCGCGCCTGCGGCGCGAGGAAATGCCCCCCTTTGGTGGCTGGCGCCACCCGCTTCCTAGGGAAGGGGGCTCTGGCTCTTCGTCCTGCAGCACTGGTGACACAAAACCAAATCCCGTAACGCAGATTTCATAAGCATTGCCCGCAGGGCAATCCACCACCCTCTGAACCCTGAACCTATTTTCTTCCCTTTTCCGCCATGGTGAAGAAGTTTTCCAGAATTTTTCCGCCTTCCGGGGTCATAATGGATTCGGGATGGAACTGGAGGCCGTAGGTGGGATAGTCCCTGTGTTCCACGGCCATGATTTCCCCGTCTCTGGTGCGGGCGGTGATTTTCAGGCAGGGAGGCATGGTGGATTCCACGGCGGCCAGGGAGTGGTAGCGGGCTGCTTTGATAGGCGATTTCATGCCCCTAAAGAGGGGACTCTCGGTATCGACTTCCACGTCATAGGCTTTTCCATGGACCAGTTCTTTGGCGTAGGATACGGTGGCGCCGTAGCACTGGCAGATGGCCTGGTGGCCCAGGCATACGCCCAGAATGGGAATGCGGGGGCCGAAGAAACGGATGGCATCCACGCAGATGCCTGCGTCTTCCGGACGGCCGGGACCGGGGGAGATAAGGAGAGCCTTAGGGTTCATTTCTTCCAGTTCCGGAAGGCTCAATGCATCGTTCCGGATGACTTTGATGTCCGGATAGAGGCCTCCTGCCAGCTGATAGAGGTTATAGGAAAAGCTGTCATAGTTATCAATCAGAATAATCATTTGTCCAGTCCTCCTTCTGCCAGGTGAATGGCGTTGACTACGGCTTTGGCTTTATTGAGACATTCCTGATATTCCTTTTCCGGTACGCTGTCGGCTACAATACCGGCGCCGGACTGGACACAGAGGACGCCTTTTTTCTTGTAGGCCAGCCGGATGCCGATACAGGTGTCCATATTTCCGGAAAAATCAAGGTATCCTATGGCACCGCCGTAGATTCCCCGTTTTCTTGATTCTTCTTCCTCAATGATTTCACAGGCCCGGAGTTTGGGGGCGCCGGAGAGGGTGCCTGCAGGCAGGACGGCGTCGATGACATCCAGGGCATCCTTGCCGGGAGCAATGGTACCTTCTACGGTGGAGCCGATGTGCATGACATGGGAGAAGCGGAGGATGTTCAGATATTTCTCCACTTTCACGGAGCCGATGCGGCTGACTTTCCCCAGGTCGTTACGCCCCAGGTCTACCAGCATATTATGCTCGGCCAGTTCTTTTTCATTGGCAAGAAGTTCTTTCTCCAGGGCCTGGTCTTCTGCTTCGGTTCTGCCTCTCGGTCTTGTGCCGGCCAGGGGGTAGGTGTGGAGGATGCCGTTTTCCAGTTTACCCAGGGTTTCCGGTGAGGAACCGGCGATTTCCACCTGGTCACTGGTGAAATAGAACATATAGGGAGAGGGGTTTTCCATGCGGAGCAGGCGGTATACATCAAACAGGGAGCCTCTGGCTCTGGCGGTCAAAGGATTGGAAAGGACTACCTGGAAAATGTCGCCTTCGTAAATATGGTGTTTGGCATTTTCCACCATGGCGCTGTATTCTTCCAGGGAATGGGCGGGTGTGAGGTCTTCTTCCAGCTGGAGGGGCTTAGAGGCCGCTCTGGCACCGCTTTTCAAAAGGTTTTCCATATCATCCAGTACTTTTTCCGCCTGCCTGTAGGAAGAGGCAATGTCCTCTGTGGCAACGCCGGTGACCAGAATGATTTTCTGTTTATAAGCATCAAAGATAATGAGCTTGTCGAAGAGCATGAGGTCGGCATCATTGAAGTCTCCATTGTCTACATGGGACAGATGAAGCGTGGGTTCTGCGTATTTGATGTAGTCGTAGGAAAAATAGCCTACCAGTCCTCCTGTAAAAGGGGGAAGGTCAGGAAGCTTCGGGCTTTTATACCGGGAAAGGATCTGGCGGATTTCCTCACCGGGATGGGTGACTTCCTTTTTGATGATTTCCGGATGTTCCCCGTCGACCCCTTTAGTGATGGTGAGATGACCGTTCAGGCAGGTGATTTCCAGGGTGGGATCGTAGCCCAGAAAGGAGTAGCGGCTCCAGGGCTGGTTATTTTCCGCACTTTCCAGCATAAAGCAGTGATGGCTGGCAGCGCGGAGTGTCCGCATGACTTCAATGGTGGTGAAGCGGTCTGCCATGATTTCCCGGCAGACAGGAATCCTTCGGTAATCGCCAGATGCATTGATTGCTTTGACTTCCTCTAATGTTAGATACATAATGACCTCCTTATGGAAGCAGGAATCCCTCGAAGGGATTTTCCCGTACCTGCCGGGATACAAAAAATCCGTCCCCGGCAGAAAAAACTCTGCCAAGGACGGAATACATTCCGCGGTGCCACCTTGTTTCACGATGTCGTGCTCTTTGCAAGATACTATCATATCTCCGGCATGCTAACGCCTGCCCTGCGTTGCGGTATACTCTGTCAGTCATTTCGCCGCACCCTCAGCGGTCCATTTGGCAGGCTGCCTTTCCATCCATTCTCACCAGGTAGGACTCTCTTTGGGCGCATTTCCTGCTTTGATCTCCGCATCAACGGTTTCTTGATTAGAAGATTATATCCTTTGATGCTGTTTGTCAAGGGGAAGAATATATTTTTACTCAGGATAAGAAACCCAGACAGAGGGCTCGCCCTTTTCATCATGATGGATGCCCGGAATTTCCGGCGTGAAATCGGGAAATTCCTTTCCGTATTCTTCCAGGAAAAGGAAGTAGGACAGTACCTTTTCCGTCCACTCTTCACCGGCGGCAAGGGCGCAGATGCCCGGCGGGTAGGGAAGGATATTTTCCAGTGAAATATGGCCTTTGGCATCTTTCAGGGGGATTTTTTTCCTGTTTCCTCTGATGAAATTCTCGTGGGCTCTTTTGGGGGAAAGGGGGCGGGGGGGAAAATCCTCCTCCCGGAAAAGGTGCTGCTGCAGCTTTTCGGCATGGTGAGAGAGAAGAAAATCGTGGAACCGGCGGCAGTAGTCCTGAAGTCCTTCGCCGGGCAGGGCTTTGATGGAGGGCATGAATCGATCCATGGGGCAGTTCTGGAAATAGGCTTTTTCAAACTGCTTGAGCCAGTGCATGAGGTACTTGTATTTCTTTTTTGTATCTCCCGGTTCTGCCAGAAAGAGAAGGGTATAGAAATCGGACTTTTCCGGGGTGATGCCTTTACTTTCCAGGTAGGTGGAAAGAAGGGGGGCCGGGATGGAGTGCTTCCTGCTTTCGGAAAAGGTGCCGGTGGTGAGCAGGATTTTGCAGGGATCCAGGAGGCATAAGTCGGCTGCGGAACGGTCAAAGCCATGCCAGGTTTCATCAGGCCCAGGGGTGAAGAAGGCAGCATCTTCCATGAGGGCCGATGTTTTTTCTTCTTCCCATTTCCGGCCATGGACAAGCGGCGGCAGAAAGGGATGGAAGAGGGTGGTCTCCTTTAAAAGGGCTTTCTTGAAGCGGGTGGCAGAATGAAAGGCTTTCTTCCAAAGGATGGCTCCCTTTTCTTTATGAATGAACGCATTCATTTCCAGCCCTGCCAGAAGGGGGTAGTAGGGAGATGTGGAAATATGCATGAGAAAGGTGTCCTGCATCACATCATGGGGAAGGTAATAGGATTTTTCCCTGATATGGCTGTCCTTCTTGTGAATCTGGGAGGTCATGGAGAAACCGGAGAGCTGCTTATGCACGGACTGGGTGATGAGGATGCCCGGCGATTCTTCAGAAAGGGGAAAGCGGAGGACGGCAGCGTCCTTCAGGAGGGGAATGAAATTTTCATAGCCGCCCCAGGCGTCGTCAAAAAGAATGTATTCACAAAGAGATCCGATTTTTTCCAGAATTTTCCGGATGTTGTAAAAAAGGCCGTCGTAGGTGCATATCTGCAGGCAGGCCAGACGGAAGGGACGCTTTTTTTCAGCAAGCCGGGGACTGATTTTCCGGATTTCTTCCCGAAGGTGTGTTTCTTCCAGAGATGCGGCAAGGATGGGACCGATGACGCCGCAGTCGTTGCGGCAGGAGGAAAGGTATATCGGCAGCGCCCCTGCTTCAAGCAGTGCTCCCTGCCAGGTGGATTTATGGTTGTTCCGGTCAAAAAGGACCAGGTCCCCCGGTGAGAGGAGGGCATTGGCGCAGATGCGGTTGGATGTGGACGTGCCGCCCAGCACGAAAAAGCATTCATCGCTCCCCCATACCGAAGCGGCGAGGCGCTCCGCTTCTCCCGATACCCCTTCGTGGGACGAGGGATCGCCGATGGCAGAAGAGGAATCGGAAATATCCGCTTTGAACATGCCTTCGCCAAGGGCAGTGGTGAAGATTTTTCCTTCATCGATGAGATTGAAAAAGCTTCCGCTGTGGTGGCCGGGGGTATCAAAATCACAGCGCTTTTTCCCCGCCTCTGCCAGAAGGGCGGCAGTAAAGGAGGGAAGAGATTTTATTTTATTCTTATCTTTTTTCATATGAAGTCTCCTTATCAGGAAATATTATATCAATTTTGCCGGCTGCTAAGGAAGCACTGATTTATTCGCGGAGTCTGTTTTTATGAAGGAGGCACTACGGCACCTGTCGAACTGTCAGGCTCCTTCCCCAGCTGGTAATCCTGCATAGGATTGTCAAATCGGGCAAAGCCCTCCCTTAGCCTGCCCATAAAAGGACCTTCTTTTTGTTTGCCCCACCGGAATGGAGCTGGGCGATAGGGCTGAGGAACATCGAAAGATTTTGGGCTGACTGTCAATCGGCAGCCTTCCCGCCGACTGGTATTTAATAGCATTTGTCTCATAAGCGGCACGTACCAAGATTCTTCGCCGGAGGCTCAGAATGACGAGTGGGAGGCGGGAAGGAAATCCCGTAACGCAGGCTATATACTCATCGCAGCCAAAGGCGGCGATACCACAACTCTCTGTACCTTTTCCTTCATAACCCTTCTACACAACCTGCCGCCGACAGGCGGCCATAACCTGCGGCGAAGCCGCGCCTTTTTTATACCTGATACATATGTCCTCTCTGCCGGACTATATGACCAGAGAGGCGAAAAGGCCTGGCGAAGGCCCTTCAAATCCCCGCGGTGCACAATCCATGGAAGCAGGGAGGAAGGACCTGACGCTTTCATGAATTTCACCTCTCCGGCGCGTCGAAAACTTCATAATAACTCCTGAGGAAAAACCTGCTAGAAATCCTGGTGGCAACTATGGCTATACCTGCTTTTCCCTGACGACACAGATATTCCGCTTCGGCGGCTGCTCCTGGCCGATTCATCGAAACAGAACGCCTGAGCCCTACCGCGCATCAGCATGGGACGAATCAGGAGTTTTTACAGTGGAAAAAAGGCATGAAGAAATATCAATCATTTCTTCATACCTTTTTTTCGTATGGAAAGATGACAGCACAAAAACACGGATACAAATCCCTGCCAGACAGTATTGCGGGCCTCTCAGAATCAGGCGTCAACGCTGAGCATACAGGAAAGTCCTGCAGCCGCCTTGAACTTGTCGTCCGGGAATGCGGGCTCATGCTGCAAGGGATGGTATCCGTGTTTTTATTTGATTGTCTTGCTTTTTACGAATCTGCAGAATTCGTTCCGATTTTCCCGGGAAAATCGGGGAGGAAAATCAGGAGCCTGTACAGGGATTCATGGCGTCCTTTCTGCCAAAGCTGCATTCCGGCCGGAATATTCGCGATATACATGACAGATGGGACAGAGAATCCTTCCATGGAGTTTCCGGATTTCCTTCTCCATACATTTATATTGCATAAGCACCCCTTTTTCACAACCTTCCTTAAAAATTTTACTTCGATGTGCAGATAGCACCATCAGGATTCTGTCATTTCTAGGGAAGCACTGAGGAACACTGAAATAAATTTTCAAAATTTTTTCTTTCAAGGGGTCTAGAAATCGAACCCTCTGCGATATTAATAATAGAGGGATGAAAAGACCTCATGAGACGATGAATCCGATTTCCAAACGGCCATCCTCCACATCCGCGGTAAAGAGAAGGGCAGGGGAATGAAGAATCATCAGGGAATTCCACTTTTCAATCCTCCCTTCTTCTACAATCGGCCGATGATAGACAGAAGAAAATGCAGTACCCAAAAAACATAAGACAGAAAAGCAATAAGGAAGAGCGCTCGCAGGACTTTCCTCTCTCTGACGACATGTTCCGAGCAGCACCCACGTAAGCGGGAGAGCCAAGGCGCGGACGCCTGATTCATTGGTCGAACTTACCTGGAGACTCCCCTGATAGGCTTTTCTGTTTTTTGCGTGGCATGACAAAGATTGTCATATTTTTTTGTATAATAGAAGACAGGAAAACATATTTCCTCTTTTCTCCCTGAGCCCTGGTATAATACAGGTAGTAATTGTAAGGGGGTTCCTATGGCTGACATCATTGATTTGAAGGACGGCGTATATGAGAAGGTTATTTCCAGGGACTTTGATAAAAAGCTGACAAAGGCGCTGGCGGATAAGGAAATCTGGGCGGATCGGGAGGATGTGGATGCCCAGCAGGCAGTGGGGTATTTATCCAACTATCTGGAGAAACTGATCCGGCTCTGCCTGAAGGATATTGCCGACGAGAATCAGGACCACTGCGTAAAGGATGAGCTGGCATTGACGAATGAGCTGGTGGAAAAGCTGGCGTCCCGGATTGCAAATCTGGGAGATGGCCATGATGTGACGGCGGAGCAGTTCCTTTTGAAATCCCTGGAGCATCGGGCCAATAAGATTGCCAGAAAGAAATGGGAAGTGCCGGCTACATCACTGGTGAATTCCTTCCTCTTTACCAATTCCCGGAATGATGTATCCATGATTCATGAGCTGAACCGGGAAATTATGACCTGTGACCGCATGGATATGCTGATTTCCTTTATCCGCTTTTCCGGCCTCTCCCTCATTCTGCCCTGTCTTCGCCGGTTTACTGCCGGCGGCGGCCATCTCAGAGTGGTGACCACTACCTACATGGGCGCTACAGACCCGAAGGCAGTGAAGGTGCTGTCGGAGCTGCCCAATACGGAGGTTCGGATTTCCTATAACGTGAAGGAAACAAGGCTTCATGCGAAGTCCTATATGTTCTATCGGGACAGCGGATTTTCTACGGCTTACGTAGGATCCTCCAATCTGTCTCGCGCCGCCATTGCTGACGGTATGGAATGGAATATGAAGGTCACTGAGCAGGACCTGCCTGGTATCATTGCCAAGATGAAAGCCACCTTTGATACCTACTGGCATTCCGACGAATTCCAGCCATTTCAGGCATCGGACTTTGATAAACTGAGCCGTGCCATCGACCGGGAAAGGGGACGAAAGGAAGAGGGGAGCGACACCACCTATTCGTTTGATATTGAGCCCTATCCCTACCAGCAGGCCGTGCTGGATGCCCTCCGCACAGAAAGACTGGGTAAGGGCCGCTGGCATAATCTGGTAGTGGCGGCGACAGGCACGGGGAAGACGGCTATTTCTGCCTTTGACTATCGGAATTTCTATCAGAGCCGTAAAGGAAATGCCAAGCTTCTTTTTATAGCCCACAGAGAGGAAATCCTGAAACAGAGTATTTCCTGCTTCCGCCAGGTCATGAAAGATCCGAACTTTGGACAACTGGCTGTGGGAAATTACCATGCCGCCCGCAGTGAGCATCTTTTCATGTCCATTCAGACTTTTAACAGCCAAAAGTTCTGGGAAAAAATGGATCCCTTCTACTATGACATGATTATTGTAGATGAATTTCACCATGCGGCGGCCAAAGGGTACCAGAAGCTATTGACCTGGTTTCATCCGAAAATCCTGCTGGGCCTTACGGCTACGCCGGAACGAATGGATGGGAAGAACATACTGAACTATTTCGGCGGTCATATGGCGGCAGAAATCAGGCTTCCCGATGCCATTGAACGACGCCTGCTCTGCCCCTTCCATTACTTTGGCATCGACGATCCCGTGAGCCTTTCCAATATCAAGTGGACCGGCGGCCATTATGATATAGAAGAACTGGAAAATGTATATACCGGGGAAGGGGCCCTGGCCAGCCAGCGGGCCCGTGCCATTATCCAGGCCCTGGAGCGGTATACAGCGGATATAAGAGACGTGAAAGCCCTGGGCTTCTGCGTTTCTAAAAAGCATGCCCATTTTATGGCAGACTACTTCAACCGGCAGGGTATCAAAGCCCTGGCCCTGGATGCGGACAGCCCGAAGGATGTTCGAAATGCGGCCAGGCAGAAGCTGGAAAGCGGAGACATCACCATCATTTTCGTAGTGGACCTTTTCAATGAAGGGGTGGATATTCCTGCAGTGAATACAGTCCTCTTCCTTCGTCCTACCAACTCCATGACCATTTTCCTCCAGCAGCTGGGGCGCGGCCTGCGCCTTTTCCCGGAGAAAGACTGCCTCACGGTACTGGACTTTGTAGCCCAGGCCAACAGGAAGTACGACTTTGCCTCCCGCTATGCCTCTCTTCTGGGCAAAAGTCATGTGGTCATCAAGAAAGAAATCCAGGATGGATTTCCCCATGTACCTAAAGGCTGCTCTATTCAGCTGGAAGAAATCGCTGCCCGCCATGTACTGGAAAATATTAACAGCCGACTTCGGAAAAATGAATTTTACATGGACATGGTGAAGGAACTGGCTTCGGCCACCGGCCATATTCCTACATTGGAAGAATTTTTCAAAGCCACCGCCATCCATCCCCATACCTTTTATAATGAAAAACATACCTTTGCCCGCCTTTTGGCTGATGCCGGGCTCATTCCCGATTTTCCCGTGACCGAAGAGGAAGAAGTCCTTCGGAAAGCTCTGCCAAGGGTGCTTTCTATGGACTCACCCAAATGGATTTCCTTCATGGAGAAATGTTATGAAACCATGCCGCCTGCCCTGACGGAGATGGAGAAAAAATATCTCCGCATGTGGCAGCTCACCCTGTATCCGGAAGGTGGGAAATGGACTTGTCCGGCACCGGAAGACGCAGTGCGTCGTTTCCGGGGACAGCATGAACTGACCGATGAAATCAAGGCACTCCTTCGCTGGCAGTATGACTCCATCGATATCATTCCGGAAAAGCCGGACCTTCCTTACCAAACGCCTCTGGAAGTATACTGCAACTACAGCAGGGATCAGCTCTTTGCCGCCCTGGGCTTTGCCAAACCCGGCAGCATCAGGGAAGGCGTGAAATATCTGACTCCTGCAAACAGCGATGTGGTGACTGCGCCTACCGATGTATTTCTGGTGACCCTCAATAAATCGGAAAAAGAATTTTCCGATACCACCCTGTATGAAGACTACTCCATAGACAGACAGACCTTCCACTGGCAGAGCCAGAGTACCACCACGCCGGAATCCAAAACAGGACAGCGCTATATCCACCAGAGAGACAACGGGACCACAGTGCTCCTTTTCGTACGAAGTGCCAAACAGGACGCCTACAAATCCTCCATGGCCTATACCTTCCTGGGCCCCGCCCACCTCATGAGATGGGAAGGCTCCCAGCCCATGACCATCATCTACCATTTGGATAACCCCATCCCGGCCAAATACATTACCAAAACCGACAGCGCCGGCGTGCTGTAAGGGAAACGGGGAGCTGCGTACCCATCCTTCCCGCCTGCCCTGTCATTTCGAGCGGAGGCACAAGCCGCTATGAATCCCTCTTCCCTTGAAGCCAGTGAAAGAGAGACGAGAAATCTCCCTGCACTACGTTAAGAATGGTTTATGACATTTCTAACGACATAGCCCCTTCCCGCCGGGCGGGTCATTCTGAACGCAGTGAAGAATCTCGGTACATGACGTTAATGACTTATAAGCGATTAAATACCAGTCAGCGGGAAGAGCGGCTGCATGACGCTGCAGCCACCCGCCGCCCTGGCAATTCTCAATTCTCAAATCTCTATATTCCCAAAGGAGCCCCTCATGAGAAACAATCCAAAAGCCGGAGAAATCTGGCACCACTTCAAAAACCACGACTACCAGATCATAGCCATAGCCACCCATACAGAAACAAGAGAAAAACTGGCAGTCTACCGGGCCCTTTACGGCGACTACGGCATCTACGCCCGGCCTTTGGCCATGTTCCTGTCGGAAGTGGACCATGAAAAATATCCGGACGTGAAACAGAAATACCGTTTTGAAAAGAAAGGCGAAGGAGAAGGAAAATCCTGATGAAAACCATTCATGTGGCAGCGGCGGTGATTGTAGAAAATCATAAAATATTTGCTGCCCGCCGGGGCTATGGGGAATTTAAGGGATACTGGGAATTTCCCGGCGGCAAAATAGAAAAAGACGAAACGCCGGAAACAGCCCTCCGGCGGGAAATCAAAGAAGAACTGGCTGCTGATATCAAAGTAGACCGATTTCTGGGCACCGTGGACTACGACTATCCCCAGTTTCACCTCACCATGGAATGCTACCTGTGCCACGTAGCAGGGGGGACCCTGACCATTCTGGAACATTCCGCCTTCCGGTGGGTGAAGAAAGAAGAACTGGAAAATGTGGACTGGCTTGGCGCGGACAGGATAGCGGTGGAGTGGGTGAAGCAGCTGCCTATCCTTCTGTAGACCGGAAAAGAAGAGAATGATACAATATAGAAAAGTTCCTGTCTGCAGTTAGGATTATTCGTATTTAGAAATCCCCGCCGATAGGCATGAAATCTAAGAAAACAGAAGGTTAAAGGGTGAAAATAATGAGAATTCCAATCAATTGGAAATCCCCGCCGCAAAAGGGCCATAGAGAGCCCACCCCGTGGGGCATCCCAGGTCTGCTGTGAAAAAAGAATCCCCAAACATGGGGACGAAAACTATTTCTTACATTCTTCCTTTCTTTTTTATTGGTGGGGGTGAAAAAAGAATCCCCAAACATGGGGACGAAAACCTAGCGTCCATGCTATGAATGAAGTTGGGGGCTATTGCGTGAAAAAAGAATCCCCAAACATGGGGACGAAAACAATTCTTCATCTGTATGAGTAGTAGTTCCATAAATCTTGCCGTGAAAAAAGAATCCCCAAACATGGGGACGAAAACATGAGAACACTCATAACAGTCGTTTTGTAAGACACAAATGTGAAAAAAGAATCCCCAAACATGGGGACGAAAACTTCTTACATTCTTACTATTCTTACTTTCTTTTTATTGCTGGTGAAAAAAGGATCCCCAAACATGGGGACGAAAACACGTAGCCCTCTTCGTAACATTTATACTGTTCCATGCAGAGTGTGAAAAAAGAATCCCCAAACACGGGGACGAGCGAGTTTAAAATATTGTTCTTATTATTCTTTGATAAGATGGCTATCTGCATGCCATCATGTTATAATTAAATTAGATAAGCACATTCATTCTCATCAATTTTGCTGTGAGGTGGTACAATGGTTGATCGATTAAAGACAGCTGCACTTGCTTCTTTGCTTCATGATGTGGGAAAAGTAAATTACAGAGCTGGGGGAGAGAAAAAGTCCCATTCCCTTTTAGGCTCTGATTTTTTGTGCCCTTTTTGTGAAGGCTCTGAAGCAGGCGGGGCCATCCTGCGTTGTGTCCGCTATCATCATGGAAGGGACTTAAGCGAGGCTCATCTGGCAGTGGATGATCTGGCTTATCTGGTGTATGAAGCGGATAATATAGCGGCCGGTGCAGATCGGAGAGACAAGGCTGATGGAAAGGAAACTTTTTCCTTTGATCCGTCCATATGCCTGGAGAATGTTTTCAATGTATTTGAAGGAACAAAGAAGGAAGAAAAGTCCTATTTCCCGTTGAAGGAGCTGGATACCAGGGAGGAACCCAATTATCCGGTCAGGAATCCGAGCCTTGTGGCAACGCCGGGGAAATACCAGACCATAGTGAATGACCTGAAAGCTAATTTCCAGCGGAAGGCGCCACAGGATATGGAACCTGATGAGCTGCTTCGTATTCTGGAGGATACGGTCAGTTTCGTTCCTTCCAGCACGGACAGGAATCAGGTGGCTGATATTTCCCTGTATGACCACGTAAAAATGACAGCGGCTATCGGGACCTCACTTTTCCGGTATCTCGAAAGTCAGGGGAATCATGACTACAAGGACTACTGTTTCACCCACGGAAAGGACCATCGTCGGGAGAAGAATATGCTCTTTATTTCCGGTGATTTTTCCGGTATCCAGAAATTCATTTACCGTGTGCCCACCAAAGGAGCCATGCGTATGCTTCGGGGCCGGTCTTTCTATCTGCAGATTGTTCTGGAAAATGTGGTGGATGAAATACTGTGTAGACTGGGGCTTTCAAGGGCAAACCTTATTTATTCCGGCGGCGGTCATTTCTACATGCTGGCAGACAATTCCGCCGAAACAATACAGGTTTTGGAAGAGGCTTTCCAAAAGGTGAATGACAAGCTGCTCTCCCTTTATGGAACAAGCCTTTATCTGGCCGCAGGCTGGGTGCCGGTATGTGCGGAGGATCTGATGGGGGAAAAGGTGGGGGAAGACTCCGTGTTCCGCCGGGTGAATCGAAAGGTGGCAGAGAAGAAGCAGGTCCGATACAGTCCGGCCCAGGTCCGTCTCATGACTTCCGTAGACAGTCCGCTGAATGTTATGGAATCAGGCATGAGGGAATGCGGTCTCTGCCACCATTCCTTGAAGGAATCCCTTCTTTCCAATTACATGGCGGAGAGGGGAGACAATGAAGAAAAACTCCAGGTCTGTCCGCAGTGCAATGGTATGTATTATCTGGGAAAAATGATGATTGATAGAAATCCCGATAGGGAGAGCACTTTCTTTGTCGTATTGAATCGGGAAGAGCCGGACAGCATTCTTCTTCCTGCCCCCTTTCATGACCAGTGGCTGAAGGCAGTGACTCCGTCGGAAGGTAAGGAATATATGAGGGACGGAGTGATTGAACGGATTTATAGCAAGAATGATTCCACCACCTCAGAAGTCATTGCCACCCGTCTGTGGGTAGGAGATTATGCAGCAAGGGAGGATGGAAAAATTCTTGACTTTGTGGATTTGGCAGAAAGATCCGGCGGCGAGGGTGAAACGGGTATTTGCCGGCTGGGCATCCTTCGGGCTGATGTGGACTGGCTGGGAGCTGTCTTTATGGCAGGCCTTCCGAAAACATATGGGACTCTTTCCCGTTATGCTTCCATGTCACGCAGCCTGTCCATGTTTTTCGCTGGTATCATTTCCCATATCTGCAGAAAAGAACTGCCAAAGGGGCAGCAGCCTTTCTATCTATTCCATGAGAAGAAAGGCAGCCGCGCTGTTCATATTGTTTATTCCGGCGGCGACGATATTTTTATAGCTGGTGCCTGGGACGATCTGCTGGAGCTCTCGGTGGATCTTAGAAGAGCTTTTCGCAGCTATACCAATGGTCAGCTTTCCTTCTCCGCTGGTCTGGGGCTTTTTTCTCCTACCTATCCGGTGATACGGATGGCTTCGGATACGGGAGAAATGGAAGATGGGGCAAAGAAGAAAAATGATGCCGTGAAGGACAGCCTGGCTCTCTTTGGCAGGAATGAGCTGGAAGACACTCTGCCTGTTTTCCGTTGGAAGGAGCTGGAAGAGGGCGTCTGGGGCGACAAGCTGCAGTTCCTTCTGACTCATTTCCGGCTGGCGGGATTGAATGATTCTGAAACTCAGCAGACCCTGCTTCCGGCGGGGAAGTCTCTTCTCTATCGCATTTTGGGAATCCTGAAGGAGCCGACCTTCAATCTGGCTCATTTTGCCTATGCCATTGCCCGGCTGGACCCGGAAAGCAGTGGGGGAAAGAAATGCAGGGAAGAAGAAAAAAAGTGCTACAGTGAAGTCCGTTATGCCTTTTTCCAATGGGGGAGAAGCTCCGGAGAGGATCGGGCAGAATTGGAAACGGCACTTCGTCTTGTAATTTACGGCATGCGGGATAAATAAGGAGGAATTATGGATAACTATGTAGATCGGGCTGACAAAGTCATGCGTGCATTAAGCGAAGAAGCGCAGAAAAGCTATGGCTCTAAAATGGTGACGACCTCCCAGATCAGGAAATTCCTGACAGCTGTGAATCGGGTGAACGGCAAGATAGACCAGTTTAAAAATGGGAATAAATCATCTGCCTCCGGCAGGATTCCAGAGGATTTACAGATGGAAATCAAGTTTCTCAAGGTCAAGCTGGCTTACCAGATTGGGCGGGCTGATTCTGGACGGAATCGCGCAAATCCGGTGAAAGAATTTGCAGACAAATCAGGATTAATTGGTGAAATCGATAAAATCGGAGACAGTCTGGAAAGGTATGAAAACTTTGCCCGCTATGTGGAAGCGCTGGTGGCATTTCATAAGTTTTACGGAGGGAAGGATTAATCATGGAACAGACACAGCTTTTAGAAAAGGTGATTATTCGCGCAGTATTGACTGTGAAAACCGGTCTTCATATCGGCGGTTCCAGTGATTATGCTCCTATCGGTGCCGTAGACAGTGTATTTGTGCGAGACCCTCTCACCAAACAGCCAATCATACCGGGAAGCTCGGTGAAAGGGAAAATGCGTACTCTCCTGGCTAAAACGAGGAATGGCGGTGGTATAGGCAATTCTCCGGACAAGGATGAAGAGGTGGTGCTTCGCCTTTTCGGCTCCGCCCAGAAGAATCACATTCTTTTCTCCCGACTCCTGTTTTCGGATTCCTTTGTGAAGGACACATCGGTAAAGCAGTTTTCCATTCTGGATACGGATACCTATCTGGGAGAAGTGAAGTTTGAAAATAACATCGACCGTGCTACCGGTATGGCCACTCCAAGGCAGATTGAAAGGGTACCGGCGGGCATGCAGTTTGATTTCCGGCTGGTTTACAACTTGGAAAAGGAAGCAGATTTTACGCAAGACATGGATGTGCTCAGAGATGGCTTCCGTCTGCTTCAGTTGGACTATCTGGGTGGACATGGTTCCCGGGGGTATGGACGAGTGGCTTTTTCCGGCTTTTCTGTGACCAGGGTGAATGCTCATACGGGTAAAGCGAAACCTGATGCAGAACTGGCCGGTCAGTTTGAAAGTGCTTCCTTATGAGTACCTATATCATTCTTCCCCTGAAATTTACGGCTCCTGTCCATTTTGGCGATGCATCCGGCGGGGGAGGACTGGATGCGATGCAGCCCATCTGCAGGGCAGACACCTTTTTCAGCGCCCTTTGCAGTGAAGCGGCCCGGCTGGGTGGACAGATGCTGGATAAGCTGGTTCAAAAGGTGAATCATGAGGAAATCGCTTTTTCTGACTTATTTCCCTGGGTTCGGAGAGATGGGATTTATGAATGGTATATTCCTAAGCCTGTGATTTCTATTCCTGCGAAAGATATGCAGGTGGAATCCCTGCAAAAGGCAAGGAGCATGTCTTCTTTCCGTAAGAAAAGCAAGAAGAGAGCTTTCCTCAAGGCTTCTGATCTGGGTCTTTATATAGATGATCTGCGCTATGGCTCTGCATCACTGGAGGAGGAGCCTGTTTTTGGAGAGGCCCTGTCCGTGGTGCATTTTAACGGAAGAACGGGGATCCCCTATTCTGCTGGTTCCTATTTTTTCGCTCCCCATTCCGGTTTGTATGTGCTGGTCCGTTTGGAAAATTCCGCTGATTGGGAGTGGCTGGAGTCATTGATTTGCTTGACAGGTATGGCGGGAATCGGTGGCAGAAAATCAAGCGGTCTGGGAACTTTTATAAAGGAGCAGGATGGGATTTCCCTTTCCTCTAAAAGCGATAATGAGGATGAAGCGTTCTTGGCCAAATTTTTGGAAGATGGAAAAATCGATTGCCAGATGGCATTATCCGTATTTCTTCCGGCAGATAATGAAATAGAGGAAGCATCCCGCGGTTCAGGGCTCTGGGTGCAGCGGAGCGGCTTTACTTGGACACCGAGCATGGAAAGTCCTGTCAAAACAAAATCAGTCTATATGCTGTCATCGGGCAGCTGCTTCTCGTCCCGTCTCCATGGCCGGGTGGCGGACGTCAGCACCGGGGCAGTCAGTCATCCGGTGTACCGCTATGGGAAAGGACTGTATCTGGGGGTGCCGAAATGAGTATGCATTATTGGAAGGTATCGCTGGTGTGCTTGTCGCCGGTCTTTGTGGGGAGCGGCGAAAAGTTTAAAAAGAGCGAGTACATTTACGATAAAAGGGCAGGAGAAGTACATTTCCTTGATGAATCAGGATGGATTCGCTTTCTTGGCCGTCATGGAATCATGGAAGATTTTTCTAATGCACTTTTGGCCAATCCATTCCATCTGAATCTGTTTGGCTATTTGTCTCATCAGGACAGGCTGTGCAGGGAATATGGCAGTATAGGAAACATAATGCATGCCATGAAACAGGAAGAAGCTATCCTTCGTACGGAGCCCTATCTTGGAAATCGGGATAAAGGGCCCGGTGATATAGCCGGATTTGTGCTGGATGCCAGGGGAAATCCCTATATTCCCGGCTCTTCTTTAAAAGGAGCTTTCCGTACCGCCATTCTGGCTCATCATATTCTGCAGAATCGCGGCGCATACAGCAAGGATTGGGAAAATATCAGGAGAGCTGCCGGAAATAAAAGAGACATGGGAAAAGCCATGGATAACCTGGAAAGAGAGGCGGCCATTCCTCTGGATAAAAACGGGAAAAGGGACATGGTGAAAAGCTATTTCCGGGGGCTTACGGTCAGTGATGCCAGTCTGGTCAATGGCGGCCTGTGCGTTGTGCCTAAGACAGACCTGGGCCTTCATACCTTCCGCACCCATGAGGTGTCTCTGTTCCGGGAAACCCTTAAGGCCGATTCTACTCTGGAATTTACTCTTGGCCTTGATGACGATGCATCAGCCATGGGTCATTTTGGAATTCATAACTTCAAAGATTTTGTGGACGTACTCAGAGAGTTTGTCAAATTCCAGTATGAAATCCTGAAGAAACCTTTTGAGTCTTTCGCAACGGATGAGCTTCATGATATAAAGGGGGCCAAGAATGCGGACCTGGTCCTGGGAGGCGGTGCCGGATACATTTCCAAAACACTGGTATATGCTCTGGCGCCGAACAAAGAGGATGCGGTGTACGTGGTCAGAAAGCTCATGGAGAACATGTTCAAGAGGGGCCATCATGGGAAGGATACGGAAATTTCACCTCATGCCCTGAAACTGGCAGAGGTGGATGGGCGGAACTATCTCATGGGCCTCTGCTATCTGGATGGGGAGAAACCACTATGCTCAGACAGGTAGAATTTGAGCTGACTCTTCCGGCGGGGGAAAAGCTGAATCAGTCCATGGGATCTCTCCTCCAGGGACTCCTGATGGAAAGGACGGACTCATCCTGGGCACAGGAAATGCATACCCAGCAGGTACGGCCCTACAGCCAGTATGTCACTGTGGTAGAAGGAAAACCGGTATGGCGTATACAGACCATTACCGATGAAGCCTTTGAACGACTGATTTATCCCCTGCTTAGTAAGAACCGATATCGCCTGAAGCAGAGAGACTATGACCTGGAACTGTCCCATTTCCGCGTTGTCAGGCAGGAGACTTTCGGAGACATAGAGTCTAAATATGTACTGAATCATAATAAAATTCATCATATCCATTTCCGATTTCTGACTTCCACCTCCTGTAAGACCCAGGGAGGCTATGCTGTTTTTCCTTTCCCCTACCTTATATTGAAAAATCTGGTGAGTAAATGGAATGTCTATACGGACAGTTCCCTCATTGATTCTGACCGCACGGCGGATCAGCTGGACGAAGAAATGCAGGTGGTAGATTACCATCTGCACATGCACCCTTTCTCGCTGGAAGGCAGGAGAATCCGGGCTTTCCGGGGAGATGTGTCTTATGGCCTTTTTCGGAATGATATGGCTTCCCGACTCACAGCGGTGCTGGCGGACTTTGCAACCTATGCAGGGACAGGCATGAAAACGGCTCTTGGCATGGGCGGGACAGAGGCGGAGATTTCATTTTTTAGAGAGGTGAAATAAATGCGTATTTTATTTACCCCTGCCGGTGATACAGACCCGGTAAGAGGCTATCACGATGGTGCCATTCTTCATATTTTGCGGCATTATAAGGTAGATAAAGTGATTCTTTTTCTGACGGCGGACATGGAGAAAAAAGAAGAAGATATGGCCTGTTATACAAAAGGCATACACTCTGTCTCACCAGATACGTCCATTACTTATATCAAGAGCGGCATTACAGAGCCTCAAGAGTATGAAAAACTGACTGTTATGCAGGAAGACTTTGCCAGGGCCTATGAAGAGAATCCTGGTGCAGAATGGCTTCTCAATGTAAGTTCCGGCACGCCTCAGATTAAGACGGTCATGGCTCTTCTGGCGCTGGACTATCCAAAAGCGAAAGCCATCCAGGTACACAGCCCGGAGGGAAGCTCGAACCGCGACAACCATCCCTGCCGGACCAGTGAAGAACTGGTGGAAATGCTGGACTGCAATGAAGATAATGAGGAAGGGGCGCCTGACCGCTGCGAAGAGCCGCCGCTGCTTCTGCTGAAACGGCATGGGATTTCCATGCAGATCGAGTCCCTTGTAAGAAACTACGAATATGCCGGCGCCTATGAACTGGTGAGACTGAATCCCACCCTTTTTTCCGATACTACCCAAAAAATGCTCCACCATGCCATGTATCGGAGAGACCTTCTTTGGCGTCAGGCCAATAAGGTCATTTCCCAATACAAAGGAAAACCGCTCATTGCCAGCCCCGATGATTTTTCAGAATATTTCCAGGTCATGGAGCTTCGTGAGAGAAAAAAGCAGTATCCTGAATTTGTGGTCAAGCTGTCACCGGTATTGATGGATTTAGGAATCAAATATATGAAAAAACTGACCTGCTTCCACCTGGAGGACTGCTGCGATAAGAAAAGAAATGTAAAGTACTATGTCAAAAGGTACCTGCTGAATCGGCAATATCCCAAACTCCTGGCTTACCTGGAAACACAGCTGGGAAATACCTTCCGCGATGGCCCTTTATACTTCAGCACCATGGTCATGATTTGCGAATATCTGCAAAACAATGATTTGAAGGGGAACAGCGGACATGAAAGGATTACCCGCATTTTCACCTGCCTTCGAGTGGTGGAAGAAAGGACCAGAAACCTGGTGGCCCACGAAATCACGAATCTGGATGATGAAATGATACAGAAAGCCACGGCAGAAAGCTGGGACAAATCGCCTGGTATACCTGGCGGGCTGCGGGCAAAGGATATTATCTCTTTGCTTCATGAAGCAGCCCGGCTGATTATGGGAAGAGATATTCCATGGACCTATGACAGTTTAAATGATAAAATCATAGAGAGTCTCAGGCAGAGTGAATAGGCAGAAAAAACTGCAGTAATAAAAATCCCCGCCGATAGGCATGAAATCTAAGAAAACAGTAGGTCAAAGGGTGAAAATAATGAGAATTCCAATCAATTGGAAATCCCCGCCGCAAAAGGG